>Ga0302130_1000309_pt1 | contig 35620 bp, 26 predicted proteins | sample CB9_surface_MG_FD_203117 | JGI IMG/M metagenome (GOLD analysis project Ga0302130, IMG submission 203117) | Marine microbial communities from Western Arctic Ocean, Canada - CB9_surface | ecosystem: Environmental > Aquatic > Marine > Oceanic | place: Canada: Western Arctic Ocean | collected... | reverse complement strand
CATTAGCAAGCTTCTCAGGAGTACCTTGAGTTAAGGCGGTAATTATTCCTAGCCCACCTGCGTTAGATACCGCTGCCGCTAATTCAGCGAAGCCCACATAATGCATTCCACCTTGTATGATCGGATGTTCAATATCGAACAATAATGCGCTGTGATACTCGAGAGTAGACTCTTCATCAATAAGTTGAGCGGAAGCTTATCGAGTTCTATACGAGCTATTCCAGCTTCGACTGAATAATTGAGCGTTTTGTAGTCAGTTTCAGTCACTGGCACTTTCCTATTAGATGCATATGTTGAGTGGCAGCTTATTTGCTGCCTAAAGTAGAATCTGTAAGTCGATAGCCGCCATGGTTTGTAACGCTCTAGCCTCCAACTCCTTGTCAGTGGCACTACTAACCGGATGGTCAATTATTGCGTAAGCATAGTCTGGCATGCCTAAGACCTTCGCCATAAGGTCGGCGGCACTGACGAAATTACGAGTCATCACGCCAACGGCAGGTGTTCCTACTCGCTCGCTGCTAATTGCGTCATGCAAACTGCACGACGAGCAGCTGCCTCAGTCGCCCAATCCAGTGATGGCGAGATCCCAACTCTTTGCGTCGTCGATGATCTCGTCTTCAGCGGGAGCACTGTAATTAGATTTTGTTCGCAGGATTACCTCAGCCACTTGATAGCGCTCTCGAAGCAGCCTGTCCACGTGGGCAAAAAATCCTGCCGTACCTTCTTTGCCATTAGAGATGAGCCCGACAGTCTTCCCTTCAAGACTTTGCAATCGAGGCGCTGGCTCCAAGGTAACTACCACAGACTCGCTGGTAGGGTTTAATACACAAATCGTCATAGCATCATTTCCTTTTAGATATCGTTACTGCTAGCTGAGCTGGAGCGGCTTATTTTAGTTCGCTCGCTGCTGACGGTTCGCAATCCACACAGGCACCGATAGCTACGGTGACTGCTTGGCTCTTCGTTCCCAGCCAGGGTGGGATTATGGCGCCGAATCCGCCTGCCGGGCCACCTGCGGCAACCAGCAGAAGGTGGTCCGGACTCGGTAGTGCGCAATATTCAGTGTCGCCCTTATCCCGAATTACCGAACCCTTGCCCACGGTTGACCATTCCGAGCGCTTGATGCGAGCTTTCTCGAAGAGATAGTTCGCAATTTTATTTCTTCCCCAACCGGCCACGCGCATGTGTTCTCGATGCTGGGCAGGCATAACCACTACATAATTTCCCGACCAGATTGAATAATTGCGCATATTAGCGCGCATCTCTGCTGCATAGGTATCCAGTATTTCCTCTGGCTTAGTAGTCCACTCGTTCATGATCTGCCGAGGTGCGCAGGCTGCAAGTACCGTAACCGCCGAGGCTTCCTTTGGTATGTTTCGAGATTCGGCCAAGGAGGGCCAGTTACTGTTCTCTTCGTCCTCCGCTATGCAGTAACTGATCTTGCCGGGGTGACCAAGTGTAGATCGATCAATCGCGCCGGGGCTGACTTGTAATATGTTGATAAGAGCAAGTCGAATTGCCCTGCCTATAACAGAAGTCGCGCGGTCCGAACTGCCAAGAACGTTAAAGTCACTGCGGGCACCAATCTCCTGCCTGATAGAGCCATTCAATATCACCAGAATCGCACAGCCACCGGTGCTGGCCGTTGTGCCGTGTAACAGAAATTCGTCTTTTAACATGGCCATCCAAGCTGAGACCACAGCGGGGAAGTGCATTGGGAGGCAGCCTGCCATAACTGCATTGATCGCCAGTTTCTCTGCATCTATGGCGCGCTCACGCACCGGTTCGATACCAATGATTTCATTAGGTGGCATGAGCACCCAATCAAGACAGGCCTGAACTGCTTCGGGAGTTGGCGGTACGATAGGAAATCCATCGGTCCAACCCCTGCTATGATAAAACTCCTGCACATCGCTGGAGTCATCAAGATCGAAATATTGGGAATTTAATGCATTAGACATGTTACGGCTATCCAACTAGAAGTTAACGAATGATCCTATAAATATCTACCAAACTTTTCATTTCGAACAGAGTAGGGGAAACCGGAACTTAGGCCGGTTTCGATCGAGCTACGATGTTCCATTTGGTTTAGCACTAGATTGACTGTTGTCGCGCTCGAACTTATTCAATAACTCAAGATACCGAGCTAGACTACGATGCAAATGGCCAATGGCAGACTCAAACCGACCAAACCTATAGTGGTTGTTAGCACCAGAACCAATGGCAGCCTGAATTTTACTCACAACCTCTGCATCTTCTTTTCTGCCAGTGTCTGAAAGAAAAGCCGCGTCTTTCTTAGCGCGAGCCAAATCTTCTTCTGTGGGAGCTGCGCCGTTCGGTTTTGGTAGAGTGAGTTTATAACTGAAGTAGCGCGTGCGAGTTGGCGATTCGGGTTCGGCGAAGGTTACATCGTAATGCTGGGATAGCCGGTTTATAGAGGCAAAAGGGAAAACTCGATTGACCAGTGTCACCATCCGATCTAGCGACAGGTTCTCTCTTGGCGTGTCGCGTAATTTCTCAATGCGTCTGAAAGGAAAACAAACGCGAGAGTTTGGCCCCTGCATTTCAACGACATTTAAGTTGTCATAACCGAAGGGATAGAAGGACTCTGGGTGTGTTGGCTTGATGTGATAGCCTTCTAGCGTGCCCTCGGCTGTCAGCTTCCAATTGATGTCATCTACCGATTCATTTGAGTCGAACAGCACTTGATCATCTGTCAGTAGGTCTGGCAGTGATTCTAATGCGCCGAGGCCGACCGGCTCGTCCTGTGTAACAAATACCAAGCCATTCTGAATGGTGACATCATGAACTGGCACTAAGCCAGTGCTGCCTTTGTCCAAGTCAGGAAAACCGTGCTCGTGGGGTACGTATTCAAGCCGGCCATCCAAACGGTATGCCCAGCCATGGTAAGAACAACGGAAAATTTTTGTACAACCGGAACCCTCAGCCAATTGCATGCCGCGATGCCGACAGGCGTTGCGAAATGCCCTTACGGTCCCACTAAGATCTCGAACCACGACAATCGGCACACCGGCGGAAGCTCGCGCCACATAGGAGCCATTTTCAGGCAATGCGGCGACGGGGCAGAAAGCAACTGGTAGACGCCGCATGAGCTGCCTTTCAGCATCGAAACGTGTTTGAGAGGCATAGTTTTCAACCGGCTCATGCCAATCCTCATCACCGAGATCCGTTGTGCCCTCGTCAATGTGTTTAAGGATATGGTCGAGAAGTTCTGCGTCATTTAGCATTCAGCGTGCTCCATTTTTTTAGTTTCTCGCTGACCATTAGGGGCAGCAAACAAGTATCCATAGTTAGTCGCCAGTGCGCTAAATTTCATGTAGGCGTTCTGTTCGGCACCAGCATTGCGCCCATAGCCATGTAACAAAAGAACTAGGGGGGCAGGAGTTGAGGCTTCGTAGCCAACAGAAACAGTCAAGGATAATTCTCCTCGTCCTGTGTCAATTGATTGCGCTACAGCAAAATTAACGCTTATCAGTAATGCCAGGAATAGGCAGTTGATAGCTATTTTGCCCATGTGCAACTCCTCTTTTTCTCAACTTTTGAATTAGCAGTAGTCCGCGTAATCAAAGAAAAGAAAGGGACACTTACAGTTTAATGGCTTAAAGATCAGAGGAAGGGGCGCCAATGGTTTAGTTACACTATCAGCACCCCTTAAAATTCCTGGCTAATCAATAATCGCTTGATGCACCGCGTTCTCGAAATCTCTCTGCACCTGGGGAACTGGCTGCTGAATCATGATCACTCCCGTGAGCTCTTCCGCCGGGTCACTCCAGGAGCGCGTACCTAGAGCGCCACCCCAACCAAACGCTCCCTTTGAGCGACGCTCATTAGATTCCTCAGTAGTTGCTACGGTATAACCAAAACCTTGGTCACTAACCCCTGGCATGGCATTGAATAGATCCCCCACTTGATTGCTCGACATCAACTCTACAGTTTGAGGCTTTAACAACCTGTTGCCGAAGAGTTCTCCGCCGTTTACTAGCATCTGCTCGAAGCGCAGGTAGTCGCCTGCTGTACTTTTAAGTCCATAGGAGGCCCCGAAATAAGTCGAATGACTCGTATCATAGATAGCCGAGTTGGGGGGAGTAGCGGTGTCGCTGCCGACGATATCGATAAGACGATCCTGATATTCTTCGGGCACGTTCCACCACGTGTCGTTCATACCGAGAGGCTCGAATATGCGCCTCTGTACGAACTCATCAAAAGATAAACCTGATTCGATTTCAATAATTCGTGCGATTACATCCAGTGCGGTGGCCGCGCTGTACCGCCAACGATCCCCGGGCTGAAAATCTAGCACAATGTCGCCGTACTTCGGTACGTTCGTGGCAAGCGAAGTACGTGTATCTAACCACATAATCGCATCCTCCGAGATAGCGCTACCTAGGCCTCCAGAGGCGATCCCCGATGTATGTGTGAGTATGTCATGCACCGTAATCTCGCGCTCGGCGGGTACCAAGCGGTGCTCAGGAACATTGTTCGGGAGAACGAAGGGGGGACTGATATCCTCATCCCCTGGATCGCGCAGTACAGCAACTTGCATTTCTGCGAATTCTGGAATCCACTTGCTGACTGGATCGCTAGGACGAATCAATCCCTCCTCTATCAACATCATTGCTGCAACACCAAGTATAGGCTTGGTAGAACTCATCATTATGAAAAGAGCATCCTCCTGCATGGGTTTATCATCGGTTACATTCATGAGCCCATGCGTCTCGAGATGGACTATTTTACCGCGCCTAGCAACGGCAGTAACAGCGCCCTGAATAGTTCCTGCATCAATATGTCCTTGTATAACATCGTTAATGCGATTTAGTTTCTCTGCAGACATGCCGACTTCCTCAGCGCTGCTCGCCCAGGGCAAATCATCCGCAAAGCCTAAACCGCTGAACCCACAGAAGACTAAAACTAGTAAAGGCAGAAATCGCTTGCTGGTGAAATAATTTTCCATTATCTAAGACCTTATTTCCTTTGATTTATTTGTTAGCTGTTGGCTAATGTATCACTAGCCTTCGCCTACATTTTTTTCTTGCCCGTAAAAGTACCCATGGTATTCCCTTGCACAATAACTGAGCCTTTAACCGTACCGTCATTTTCTAACTCTCCTCGGTAAGTTATGTCAGCGCCCAGCGCAGCACTTGGGAATGTAAATTCGAAATTGTTACCCTCATAGGTTCCAGCAATTGGTCCATTTGCCAGTTGTCCAAAGTAGTTTCCGGACATTTTTCCTTCGGCTTCTTGAGCCATAGTAATCTCGGCATTTCCAGTACCTGCTTCGCCTAAAACAACAGCAAAAGTCCAATTGCCACTTACATCAGCAGATGCAAGTTGTGCGAAAAGTGAAAAGGCGAAAAGCAATACTGCGTTGCGAATAATAATTCTCATTTTAAATCTCCTAAATAACTCAGATGGAATAAAAATTTAGTGCTCTTTAATGCAAGAGTCTCAGCTTTTTTTGGCTAATTCTGGTATCAATCGAACAATTTTGCTACCTTCGCCATCCTTTAGATTCGGGACTAATCTGCGAATGAAGGTCAAATTTTAGGGTGGGCCATCAACCATTCCACCACAGTCGTGCTGAATGAGTCTGAGAGTGCGGGAATATGTGCGCCATCAGTAATAGTCCACAATTCAGCTGAGCCCCCAGCTCTGCAACTATTATCATAGCGAACAACGATCGAATCTAAGCCCGGCAAATTGCGATCAAGGTCAAGCTGCGCGACTTCGGATCCGTCAATATCGCAACCATTGTAACCAGCCCAGCGCTCCACCGTTTCAACAGCACTTGGATAGCTATTCCCTCTAAGATCGCCCCCTTCATAGGCAATGGCATTGTCATCAGTCCCGTGAATATGAAGTATATGAACAGGGTTTAAAGGTGCCGGGCCTGCTACTGTAGCGCCGGCTCCCGTTAAATTTGCAACTGCCGCAATTTCCTGAGAATTCTCAAAGGCAGTTCGATAGGCCATGAATCCTCCATTTGAGTGGCCTATTAAATACACGCGATTGCTATCAACATTATATTGGGACTTTATGTTGCTGATGATAGTCATTAAGTAATCCACATCACTGATCTGACTGCCCTGGAAATTGCAACAAGCATCAGAGGCGTTCCAGAACCATGCTTGATTACCTTCGGTTTCTCGCTGACCATTGGGGGCAGCGAACAAGAAGCCATAGTTATTCGCTAGTGCGCCAAATTTCATGTAGGCGTCCTGTTCGGCACCAGCATTTCGGCCATAGCCATGTAACAAAAGAACTAGCGGAGCAGGAGTTGAGGCTTCGTAGCCAGCAGGAACAGTCAAGGATAGTTCTCCTCGTCCTGTGTCAATTGATTGCGCTACAGCGAAATTAGCGCCTATCAGTAATGCCAGGGATAGGCAGCTGATAACTATTTTGTCCATGTGCAGTTCCTTCATTTCTCGAAAAGAGATCGGAGTGAAAATACAGGACTGCATTTTTACTCTGACCCCATTAATAATCCAAGGTTGCTGTTATTGAGCTTCAGCATCCATTTCGGCCCTTCTGGCACCACCTAGTATTCCAGGCAAGGAGTAGTTACCCTCATGGCAGGCATATTCGAATAATGCAGTCTCCTTATAGAAAGACATTTCTCCGCTCCAGGGTCGAGTGTAGATTGCTGGGTCGTCCACGGTGTATTCGTAGAAAATTTCGCTGTCAGACCAGCGCGTAAATCGCTCGGTGATTTTCCCCACCGGTGAGATGAAAGAGCCCTGTAGTGGATAGGGTTTAATCGTCTCAACAACCAACGTGTCACCCTCATATCTGGCTATGGAGTCACCGAACCAGGGTTCAAGGTCTTCGTTATTGTGTTCGTCGGCAAAGGGAATGATGCGCACCTCATGGCCCATTTCCGCCATGAGTACGACGTGATCTTTCGTTTGTATAAATTGGTAATTATTGTTGTAGATTCCGTTTTGCATTGGTGGGCCTGTGGCTACAGCCAAGGCTATGCAGCGCTCTCCTACTGGCCGAGTTTCAGGACCATCGAAACTGCCAATTGGAGGTAAGTGAGAAGCTCTGCGTAACGCGGCTCCTCCTTCTTTGTAGGGAATCCGGCCATTGGGTGGATCGATGATCCACGAACTACGATTTTCATCCTTGACCAGCCCCATGCCAAACCCTGCATCTACCCAGAACGCGTTATGCCCGCGAGTTCCGAAGGCTGCTTCTCCGGCTTCGGCATCGGTTATAGGGTTGTTCTGTTGTGCTCTGTCTAGGCTCATCCATAATGAATCTTGAGCCAGCCCATCGGCGCGTTCATCAGTTAGTACGAGCCCCTCTGCACCGGCCCTTCTTTCCATGCGCGTAATGGACCTATTGGTCCAAATTCCCTGAATATCCGGTACGCCATTCTCCGTTCTTGGCGGCTGATAACCAAGGGCTTGAGAGTGGGCTAAAGGCGCTATGGCCAACAGCGTGAGTACAATGCTCGTGTGTAGATTCTTAAAATTGGGCATGTACAGTTCCAGTTTCACTGAGCGCATAATTCCTAGTCATACTAAAATAAAAGGGGTCAGCTAATCCATAATCGCTTGCTGCACAGCGTTCTCGAAATCTCTCTGCACTTGAGGCACTGGCTGTTGAATCATAATAACCGCAGTCAATTCTTCTTCCGGGTCGCTCCACGAGCGTGTACCCAGTGCACCGCCCCAACCAAATGCACCTTGCGAGCGTCGCTGCTTGGCTACAATCGGATTCTCGGAAGTGGCTACGGTATAGCCAAATCCCTGCCCTTCTACGTTGTTTGAAAAAAGATCCTTTGTCTGATTGCTGGACATCATGCGCACAGTCCTTGGGCTTAATAGTCTATTGCCAAAAAGTTCGCCACCGTTGACCAGCATCTGCTCGAAACGCAAGTAGTCCCCCACCGTGCTCTTAAGTCCGTAGGAACCTGAGTAGTAGCTTGAATGGCTCGTATCGTAGAGCGTCGCCACGAAAGGAGGCGCCGTGTCTGCACCGGATATTTCGATAAGTCGGTCCTGATATTCTTCGGGCACATTCCAAAACGTATCGCTCATGCCCAGAGGCTCAAAGATGCGCTCCTTCACGAACTCATCGAAGGGAATACCTGATTCGATTTCTATTATTCGTGCAATAACGTCTAGCGCTGTAGCCGGGCTGTAGGCCCAGCGAGACCCTGGTTGAAAATCCAGAATCACATTACCGTATTCAGGCACATTTTTGGCAAGTGATTCACGATTGTCAATCCCCCCTATCGAAACTTTAGAGAGTGCACTACCCAAGCCACTGGAAGCGAGCCCGGATGTGTGGGTAAGTATATCGTGCACCGTTATTTCACGAGCTGCAGGCACGAGTCGGTGGTCAGGCACTTTGAAGAGAGGGTTTATTCTTACAGGGCTAATATCTTCATCTACTGGATCAGCCAACACCGCCACCTGCATTTCAGCAAACTCAGGAAACCACTTGCTGATGGGGTCGGTAGGTCGAATCAATCCTTCCTCGACCAACATCATCGCTGCTACCCCTAGCACTGGCTTGGTGGAGCTCATCATTATAAAGAGGCTGTCGTCCTGCATCGGTCTATTATTCTTAACACTCATCAGCCCATGTGTCTCCAAGTGCACCAGCTTGCCGCGTCGGGCAACAGCTGTAACAGCGCCTTGAATGGTACCGGCTTCGATGTGCCTCTGCATAACGGCATTAATTCGCTCCAGCCGTTGGCTCGACATGCCGACTTCCTCAGCACTGTCTGCCCAGGGAATATCTTGTGCAAATGAAATTCCAGCACATAGACAGAGGAGGAGTGGGAGCAAAAAACGGGCGAAGGTGTTTGTGTTATTAGGATTCATTATCGAAAACCTTAGCTAGCGTGAATAGATTTTTTTCTATGTAAATAGTCATTGGATATAGAGTAAAAAAACAGCATGTGGTTTTACTCTATATCCATCTGCTCAGCGTTTTTACACTGGCACTGCTCGGTATCTACTCAGCAATTTCGACAGATTCTGGCATCAGCCGAGCAATCTGGCTGCCTTCGCCATGCTCAAGCAGAAGAAATATCTCGCCATCTGCGCCCGACTCTATGTCCCGCACTCTGGCGAAGTCATCCAACAAGATTTCCTGTTCAATCGCTCTACTTCCATCAATACTGATACGGAAGAGTTCTCGGGACTTTAAGGTACCCATCAATACGTCGTTCTTCCATTCAGGGAAGGCATCACCTTGATAGAAAATAAAACTGGACACCGCAGGTGACGGGGTAAAATCCACGATGGGCATTTCAATATCTTCGATACGGAAGAACTCTAATTCATCCCTACCATAGTTCACTTCAGAGCCAGAGTAGTTGATGCCAAGACTGTGTAACGGCCAACCATAATTACCGCCCGATTTAATGATGTTGAGTTCGTCTCCTCCTCGCGGGCCATGTTCTGTACTCCACAATTCATCACTGAGCGGATTGACTTCTAAACCCTGAGGACTACGATGCCCCCTGCTCCAAATACTATCCAGAGCAATGTCATCGTCAACATAAGGGTTGTCCTCGGGAATGCTGCCATCAAGATTGACGCGGTGTATTTTCCCCCAGGGTAAGGCCAGGTCTTGCACACCAGACATAGTATTGGGGCTCCTGGCACCTATTGAAAAGAAGAGATGTCCTTCACTGTCGAATGCCACTCTTCCGCCGGCACCAATGTCAGAGCCGATTTGATAACTCGCCTTGTCGAATTCGATGATGGTTTCCTGATCAACCCATTGATCACCTTCTATACGGCCTCTAACAACTTTGTTCATGCTCGCTGCACGCTTGTATTGGCGGCTCATGGCATTACAATCTTCGCAGCGGTCTGAGAAGTGCAAATATATCCAGCCGTTGTCAGCGTATTCAGGATGCAGTATTACTTCCAACATCCAGCCAACACCACCACGGGGATTATCATCATTGTGATAGGCCTTTGGCGTGCCCTGAATCATTGTTGAGTGTTGCCCATCTGCAGAGATTAAGCGCAGCCCTCGTGTTTTCTCGGTAACGAGAAACTGTCGGTCTGGCAGAATCGCCATTGAGAAAGTAAGCTGATCAAGCCCTTCGACCACAGGCTCCACCTTAAATGCATGTTTGTTGCTGGCGACAACACCTTCAGGAAACTGCATTGGAGTACGGACATTGAACTCACCGTATGGCATCGAGTCTCTTTGTTCAATGATGAATACTGCCAGTGTTCTTATTTGAGTTGTGGTAAGAGCCTCCGACCAAGCAGGCATTCCTGCATCGGGATAACCCTCTGCGATACTTACGGCCACTTCTTCAAGTGACTGACCATGGAGAAGATCGCTACCCACAAGCGACACACCGATTGCTTCTCCCTGCAGTTCATTACCATGGCAGACTGCACACTCTTGCTCATAGAGAACCTCGAAAGCCGGGGCACGCTCTGCGGCGGCGTAAAGATTGCCCGTGCTAACCGAAAATAAAGTCACGATGAGCAGGACAAAAAGAGAAATGAAGAGCTTTCTAAACTCAGTAGAGCCTTGTGAAACACAATGCATAATGGTTCCCTAAAAGTGATCTAATGTAATTAACTAGCGGAGGACAATTGCTTATTGAGCAAGGGCATCCATTTCGGCTCTTCTGGCACCAGCGAGTATTCCAGGTAAAGAGTAATTCCCTTCGTGGCAGGCATATTCGAACAACGCCGTCTCTTTATAAAAAGAAAACTCTCCACCCCAGGGTTCGGTGTAGATAGCTGGGTCTTCCACACTAAATTCATAGAAAATTTCATCCTCTGACCAGCGAGTTAATCGTTCGGTAACCTTTCCTGTCGGTGAGATGTAGGAACCTTGTAGTGGATTGGTATTAATGGTTTCAATAACCAGCGTATTGCCCTCGTATCTGGCGATGGAATCACCGAACCAAGGCTGAAGGTCTTCGTTACTGTGTTGGTGAGCAAATGGAATAATGCGGACCTCATGGCCCATTTCAGACATGAGCACGACATGATCTTTAGTCTGTACAAATTGGTAATTATTGTTGTAGATACCGTTTTGCATTACCGGGCCTATTATGCCGCCGAAGGCAATGCAGCGTTCAGAAATAGGTCTGGTCTCTGGACCATCCAAACTACCAATTGTTGGTAAGTGGGATGCTCTACGAAGTGCACGACCGCCTTGTTTATAAGGAATCCGACCATCGGCAGGTTCGGTGACCCAAGAGCTGCGAAACTCACCCTTAACCAACCCCATGGTAAATCCAGTATCGACCCAAAATGCGTTATGCCCGCGCGACCCGAATGCTGCCGCACCCTCCTTGGCTTCGGTTACTTCGTTATTCTGTTGCTGCCTGTCTAGACTCATCCAAAAAGAACCCTGAGCCATTTCATAGGCTACCTCGTCACTTAATACTAGCCCCTCAATCCCAGGCCTTCTTTCCATGCGGGTAATGGAGCGATTTGTCCAAATACCCTGCAAATCCGGCGCGCCGAACTCAGTTCGCGGGGGTTCATAGCCAGGAGCTTGAGAGTGCGCTAAAGGCGCTATGGCCAACAATGTGAGTACAACGCTCGTGTGTAGATTCTTAAAAGTAGGCATAAAAATTTCCAGTTTTATTGAGCAAATGAATCCTAGTCGTACTTGCGTCACGCAAAGAGCTAAAACGTAACCCTCAAATTATGAGCCGTCCTCATTACTGATGACGTATATTGCGCAAAAGTCTTTCATATGCGTCCAGATTACTTGCTTTAGAATCAACAATCAACGAGGTTAAATCTATTCATCTCAGTTAGCCGACGGCTTATCTCTTATTGAGCGAGATTCATTTTCGTGGCATATTGGCTGCTATTCATAGAACTAAACACCGGAGCGCACTTCTTTGAGCATCGCTAATGTCACGAAAATACGACGGCCTTCTAAACAACAGCGCATCGACACTATTGTAGAGTCCGCACGAAAAGTGTTCTGTTCCTCTGGTTTCGAAAAGGGATCCATCGATATGATTGCGAGGGACGCAGGTATAGCGGAAGGGACGATTTATCGCTACTTCGACAGCAAACGTGATTTACTCGATGAAGTATTGCGCCGTCACTACTCCATACTATTCGACGACGTCGAACGAACCTTGCCGATCATCGAAGGGCCCAGCAACCGGCTACGCTATATTATTCGTCGAATTCTTATCATGATTTCTGAAGATCGCAGCATGTGCAAGCTAAGACAAATTCACATTCGCCAAGTAGATGGCGAGCGTCCATCACTCTCCCACGATCATAACCGCAGAGCGGCGGTATTGATGACGAATGAAATCAAAGAGGGTATGGCGGACGGCTCGTTTCACTCAGCCACTTCACCGAGTATTATATGCTACATGATTGGTGGAGCAGTCGAGATAACCGAGTATTCCTTCATGAAAACCGGAAAGCTGATTGATGTAGACAAGGTAACAGAATCGATTTGGCGCACAATCCACAGCGGCATGAGCTCAAGCGATGCAACTGCAGAATCACTTACCAGTTTAGTCGAGCGCTTTGAGCAAGCCGCCGACCGATTGGACCCAAAGTGAAAAATGAAATGTAGGCAGAAGGGTTAGATTTACCCTTTTGATCTACAAATTCTCGAAGATAGCGACTACCAGGAATCAGTAATGCGAAACACACTAATCAAGTTTGGTCTCATGACCTTTTCAGTACTCGGATTAGCGGCATGTCAAAAAGTAGATCCCCTCGGATCTTTGCCACATGCAGGTGACATTGTTTTTACCGAGATCATGCCGCTATATACAGCAGGCGGTTCTAACTGGGTGGAGCTTTACAATACCAGCAACACCACTATTCAATTGCAGAAATGTATAATCAACAATAAAACCGGACAAATACTGACAATATCTGAATCGTTGATAGTTGAGCCGGAGCACTTCGCGGTCTTTAGTAGTAATTCTGTTAAAAGCACCGCACTACCACTATCTTTAAGCCAACCCAATTTCGATTTCCCTGTAGATGATTTTCAGGTGAACTCTAACGAAACTCTAAGTTTGCTTTGCAACAACCGTTTAATCGATCAAATAACATATGACGTTAATTCGCCAGAATATATGAACATAACAACTTCTTGGCAGCGTCACTATCGTCCTAACGAACCCGCAGACTCTATAAGCAACGCCTGGTGTCACACGAATCCACTTGAACACTATGAATACGGGTCTGCAAAATTCGCAACACCCGGTAGAGCAAACTCATTTTGTTCTTCAATCGCGCCTTTCATCGCCTACGACAATCAGGCAGCCGTGATGATAGAGAGTATAGACCTGGAGGCTACCTTACGTGTGGCTGAGGCGGAGATGGCACGTAAATCAGCTACCTCAGAATTAGCAATATGGGGTATACGGGATCAAGTTATTACGCCGGAAATTGCGAGGAAAGTTTCTGAACTGTATTTCTCCAACATCGACATGCTCTATGAATCCACTCCATTCACCGCAATAGATTGGAATCACGCGGTTTGGCATTTCGCTTGGGCTATTTCTAATTTGTATAGAAATGGCGACGCTACGGTCAAAAACGAGTTACAACTGGCTTATGAGGATGCACAAAAGCGACCTGAAACCCTTGACCTTTTTAAGTATATTGCGATCAACTACGTACGCGGAGAGCGCATCGTGATGGGCGATATCCACACGCCCGCGCACGAGGCCGTGCAAAAACTTATTGTCGCACCGGGAAACGCTGGCTACTTAAATAGCTATGAAGAATATTTTGAAAAAAGAAGGGGTCCTCTAACAACAAAAGCAATTAATGCAGTCTATATCGCTGGAAAATCTCTTTCAGATTTATTTCAGTAATGCGGATAGATATCTTATTTCGTTCGTCTCAATGCTGGATGTAGTCCGACACAAAGTAACGAGTCTTACTTTGAACAACGGAGGGGACACTGATAGTTTAATGTCTCAATGGTAAATCGAACCCAAACCAAACCCGCTCGCCCCACAGACAACTTCATCTTTTCTTATTCACGCAGACACCGACGGTCGGAGAAGCTGTCCTTCAATCCATTTCGGTTTTGGTTCAGTGCTCGGTCACTGAAACCCGTTCGGAATCCGCCACATACCAAGCTCGGTGAGCCAACCGACCCCAGACAGATTCGGAAGAGGTTCGGTTTCGGTTTCGGTCAGGACCTGTGGATCGCCAAACGAAAAACCTTAAGAATTCTTCAAGTTATAGAATCAGAAGGCCCTTCGTTCCACTGCCTCATAATCCGTTCGTCCAAAGTTCGAGTCCTCGTGGGCCAGCTTTTTTATACACTTCAACGAGTTATGATTTGGACCGGTAGACTAAGCATATTTGTGGTCCGTTGCTCCAGCATAAAACCCCGAAAACACTTTTATCGTCTCTCCTCTACCTTGCTCAAAATGTCTAAACGGTGCACTGGATGATTTCAGCTGGGAGTCGGTGTCGTTTGACCATTCTTAATTGGGTTATGCACCGAACTGTGACAGCTTGGGAGTTAACTTGTCAGCACCACGAAGTGTTGAACCAAACCAATGATTAGAAGCGTATAAAGTACATGTCAGTTAAAAAGACCTATTTTTCACATTCAACCGTCCTTTCGTGCAGTATGATCCTGCTCGCACTATTATTTGCACCTCTCAACGCCTCGGAGGCCGACAAATTGGATTCCCTAACTCTCACTGATTTTAATGCTGACAGTCCTGACCTTGGCTGGTATGTGCAAAACGATAACGTCATGGGAGGAAGAAGCGAGGGCGGGTTTGCTACATCTTCGGGACAGCTTATTTTTTCTGGCAACACCAATACGGACGGTGGCGGCTTCAGCTCCATTCGCACAAAGCCATTAAAACAAGACTTGTCCGCTTACACTGGAATAAGAGTAAAGGTTAAGGCAGACGGACGTCGTTACACTTGGGGAATACAAACGGATGCTAGATGGCGTGGACGGCGCATTAATTATTGGGCTGATTTCGACACCTTGGCTGACGAAACGAGCGTAATCGATATTCCATTTTTGAATTTTTTGCCCCAGTTTCGAGGATTCAAGCTCGACGGCCCTGAACTTGATACCAGTCAGATTACTGAATTCGCTTTGTACCAGTACGACAAAACAGATGGCCCTTTTGAGATTCTTTTGATAAATGTCGAGGCATATATGGAAAGCCAACAGCCATAAATCTATCCGTCCTGAGGGGATAGGCAGGTTAAGTACTAAGCTGAGGAAAACAGTTGAACTAGTGCTCTATGCAACAGCTGCATTTCCCCAAGTCGCAAAGGCGCGCAGCCGAAAATACCGATAGTGCTCTGCAGAAACCAAATGCCTGCCTAAGTTAAGCAAGTTATGCACAGCAGTATGACCTCCCAGAAAACGTTGCGCTTGATGCGTCGATTTAAACGTTGCATGCCTCGCTTTAAAAATCCACTGAAAAGCCGAATCAAATGCTTCCATAAAAGTGTAATTGTCAGACAACTTTAGAGAAGTTCTTACTCTTTGTTCGTAACAAGTCTTTAGTTTTGAGTAGGTAGTCACAAGATTTATCACACCATTTTATCTATTTTCTATACGCTGTTGATCGCCACTAATAATATCAGCTTCGTAATTCGCATTTATTGAATAAAGTACGCCATCACAAAGAAATTTAAAATTTTCCGTATTTTTACTTCCAAAATTTGGCCAGAAGTTCCTCTGTAACATATATCTCCTGATTGTATAATCAACCTTCGGCAACAATTACTTAGCTGATTGGAGGCTAATGCAGCTTCTGTCCGGTGTCATTTACTATTTTCTCTAAGAGAACTCTGCGCTATCCTGGCTTCAATAACTTGGAATATAAGCGGTGCGATAACTGCGAGATTTCGCGCCCGCCCCATCATCTCTCAAAGATTTACCATTTTGATTTTCCTCCTCAATATCTCTCATGTCTCGTTCTTACTATGCTCAGAAATATTAACAGCTAATCCCAGTCAACAACGCTAGGAACATCAACACCTCTAATCAAATAATCCTACTTAGTTTTTATGTCAGCAGACGCGTCTTATCTGCTTGATACACTAGATTCTAGTATTCCGCGACGTTCCGTTGAAAAACTTGCCAGTAATACCATTTCGCCACCATCCGCTCATTACCATCTTTATCAACAGCTTTTGTGATGGCATCCCTTCCTAAAATCTCAGCGAGTTCCACAGGGTCATGAACCAGCGTTGCCGTCATCTCGTAAATCTTGCCGTTGATCTTTAGGCGCACCCGAGGATCACGCTCCACGTTAGCCCACCACTGTTTATAGTCAGGGAACTCTCGCTCTAACCTGGCATCTCTGGCACTGCCACCGATATACATTTTTTTACCACGGGGGGTCGGTAATATAGTCACTGAGTAAGGTATGCCATACCACGTCTGGGTTTCCAGCATGATAGTGTTGCCACGCTCTGGATGAGCCACATCTAAAACCCAATCCCAATTGTCAATTGGCTCTTTTACAACTTCACCAGAAAGCCACAGTCCGGGCAACGTCATCCTGCCTCGCTCATTGTATTCTTGTGTTGTGTAGTCCATGTACTCGGGATCGAGTCCTGTAATACGCAGAGTAAATAAAGAAATTAGTAAAAGAAAACCAAGACTCAGCAGTACTTTTCCTAGAATGCTCATGAGTATCTCGTCCTGTTTTTATGATTTTGTTCATAGAGCATAGCTATTGCCATGCCTAACCCTCTAACAGACCGCCCACCAGCCCTGCTTGATCTTAACGTCAGCAGGCGGGTCTTATCTGACTGATATGCTGCTACTTATGTACAAATCCCCACATCTTTTGCCTCTATAAGTTATCGTAATCCTAACCGCACTCTTAATATACGAACACGGCAAACGTCTCTTACCGTAAATCTGACTACTCTTCTAATTAACCAACAGACATTGCTTACGCGAAATAATCTGTCAAAGTTAAGTCGCTTTGCTAGTTTTTCCTTCAGTAGATTCTCTGCGATTAAAAAACACATAGCCTTCAGCAAGTTGCTTTGAAAAACTGTGAGCAGGATATCTCCGCCGGTGGGCGAAAGAATTTCTTGCCAATCATTAGAATCTATAACATTGGCCATAAGCCGCAACGTTTATTGTCACGGTTATAGTTCCGCCGGCGGCGTCTAGAATAATGGAAGTAGTTTTCTCATCTGCTGACAAATATTCACCTTATAATTTTATCAAATCATTTAAAGCCATCGTTTTATCCTTATTATATTGGTTTTAAATTGAAGAGCTCGGTTAAGCCTTGAAAAAAAAGAGTAGGTTTATTGCTGTTAATAATTTTTCATAACGCCCAAATTTCTTCCACTCTCCCAGTATTATCAATTTTAAAAATTTCAACGATATCCAAAATTGTTCCGTCTTTATCAGAAATGTGAAGATAGCAAGTTACTGCAGATCCAAATTCAACTATATCCACTAATTCTTGCTTGGCCTCTATCTCAGTCAGCCAGCCAAAAATTACTTCTTGAACCTCAGCTGGACCTGAAACATCAAATCCCATTGAGGGAACATGCATCCTGTAATTTTCTGTACACAACACTTTAGACCACTCATCATAACCTCCACCCGCATTTAGTTTATAATGACGGATAGCTTCCGCAGTAGGCGATAAATTCTTCATAGTAGTTGTCTTTTTATAAGGTTATTGTTGGCCTATTTCTATCATAGGCAATATTTAAAAATAAAGAACAGTGCTTGCTGTGAGCAGCCCTTTTCGGCATACGCACCCGCGCTAATCTATAAATTAATGGCAAATATTATTGCCAATGCCATAGCTTAATTACTGTCGTACTGGCACCTTTAGCATAATACTCTCCAACTAGGGCTGCTCCATGTAATTCTGGAAATTATTTAGAATTACTTTGATAATGATTGATCACGCGCATTGGAATGCTGCCATTCTCATGTGCGCCAGTCACTGTGCCGCTACCTTTTAAACATAAAGTTTCGCTGCAGTTAGTCGTACAAAACCAATCGCTTTCTCCATAAGTACTCCCATCTTCTCGCACGGATTGAAGGTCCGTCCAGTTCGTTGTGAAATCAGGGTCACGGAGCTTTCCTTTAGTACTAATATTAATTCATAATTAGTACCTCCCCCAGTTGCAGCAAGAGCCCTGTAATGCTATCCAGCCCTTAAACTAGAAGTTCTACGAAAGCAATATCCTCTTCCACTGTTAGTTTTTGTATGTTTGATTCAACTTACGTTAAATATATTAATATATTAATATATTGCGTTTCTAGCTGCAAATACTCCACCCTTTACGCGTTAAAATTTATATTCGGAAGTGATGGAAGCATTCTGACTTATCCGGGTGTCTCTCCAAGGATGGGCTGCTGGCTGGGTGGTTATTAGGCAACAGAAAGAGATTTAATTTGACGCTTAAAAGTCCTATGTTTGACAAACTCAAAAGCAAATATATAAGTATTCTGATACTATGATTTAGAGAACTTTTAATATTTCTTAAAGCAAAAAAATCGATTAAGTAAGGAAAAACATGAAAGCTATATGCTCATACGCAAAAAATTGGCTGATTAATATATTAAGCGGAATTGGAGTCTTTATATTTATTTTGTCAATATCAGCAACCAACAACGCTCAAGATAATTGTGCGCCTTCAGATGGATTGGAGTTTATTTGCGGAGTAAATCAGGCTGAAGATTTAATTCGGGTACCGAATAGTGATTTTGTCATCGCTTCAGGGAGAATATCCGATTCCGATGGTCAACTTTATGCAATAAATAAGAACTCAAGAAATGTAACTGAGTTATTTCCACTTAATGCACTGGAAGCAAAGCTTGATATAGAAAAATTTGGCGATTGTCCCAGCATAATTAATACTTTTCAACCTCATGGAATTTCCATTCAGGAAATAGAAGAGGATGAATATTTACTGTACGTTGTCGGTCATGGGCATCGAGAGGCGATAGAAGTTTTTTCTTTGAGGATTAATGATGATATGCCGTCGCTTCGATGGGTTGGCTGTGTAGAAGCTCCCGATGGAGTCGAAAGATTCAATGCGGTCACAGTACTTCCCGACAACAAAATTGCAGTAACTAATCTTCCCCCTGCAGGAAGTCCTAATCGGGGAGCAGGGGAGGTTTGGGAATGGTCGAATACACAAGGCTGGAAGGTTATTGCCGGAAGTCAAATGGCAGGACCAAATGGCATAGTAGCCTCATCGGATGGCTCTACTATATTTGTTGCCGCATACCTCGGAACAGGTCTAACAAAGCTTTCACGACAGAATTCTTCGCAGTTAATACGGGTGGATAGTACCTATTCAATTGATAATATTCGCTGGTCTGACAAGGGTCAACTTTTGCTTGCCGCCCATGATAGGAATTGCACCCCTAGCCAAGGGTGTTCCATCAGCATAATTGACTGCTGCGCAGCTACTCACCTGCTTAAAGCTAACCCTGAAAATCTAAAGATCGAAACTATTCGTGTAATACCTAGCCTTGATGTTTTTCCCTTAGGCACTGTTGTTATCGATGTAGATGATGAATATTGGGTCGGTGGAATAGGAGGTACTGATCGTATCGCGATATTTCGGTAAATATTCCTGAATGCTATTCAAGCATTTACTTTTCCTTAATAGGTACTTAAGTTATCTGCTAGAGGTATTGACAAGTTAACTCTCTAAATCCATGAAAATCCCCGTCAAACTGCATCTACGCGGCAACTGCACTCTCCTATGTCGCAAAGGCGCACAACCGAAAACACCAATAGTTCGCCGCAGAAATCGAATGTCCGCCTAAGTTAAATAAACTGTAGACGGCGGTCTGTGCGATTCGCTCGCCGACTGCCTCGGCGAAGGCGGTGCTCCTAATGGTGATTTTAATGCTCCAAACGCAGACCCCGCTGTTGCTGCAGCTGCCGAAGCTACAGGTACATCAGGAAATACTGGAGGAACAGAAGAAGTATCCGTTTCCTCGGATCATGCAATTTTCTACGGCGCCGCACTTTTCTCCGAATGGGTAGAGACGAGCTACAGTGCGAACAGCCTGTCACTCACCACATCGCTCACGACGCCAGCGCGCGTGATGCTCTCCGATTCGCCGTCGATGGTTAGCGGCGCAAACTACCTGTCGATCGGAGACGCATTAACGAATTTCTCCGGCTATTCCACTGACGCTCAAGCACTAAACGAAAACTCCACTTACCGAAGTTACTACAGCAAGCTCCTCAAGCTCGAGACGACAGCGTCGGACTCCTCCTGCTATCGCTTGAGGTCACACTTACATCCGAATTTTGCAATTGATGCTGACGAAGACGATTTCAATAATCTTAAATTTCGCAACAACTTTGGCAACGTCAGTACGAGCTTTGGCTATGTCTGTTTTGCCTACGACAAATCGACTCGATTGCTGCAAGCTAAGACGCGCTACAAATACAGCGCGTCCAACTTTACTTACGCCCAAGACTCGAGCTTCGCGGGCAGTAACAATTACGTCAAACTTGGCAATGGTGGCTATAGCCTCGTTGCAAGCAGTAGTGAGGCAACCAAACTGTATGTTTTTGATTCGCCCCTCGACTTTTCAGTGCCGTTTGAGTTTAACCCAGCAAAGACAACGCCGGTTTCCAACCCCGCAGCAGCATTTATAACCAAGCCTGCGGATTTTAATATCAATAGATTAAGTAGCGACTATAAGGCGCAGGTACAAGTCAATGGCGTAGTGGCGCCCGGCGCAAACGCAACGACTCGCACAGCTGCAGACGCGATGCTCCTTAAAATTGAAAACTCTCTCCCTCCGGGTGAATCGCTTCGCTACGACATCAAAGTCTACGCCGCGTTCCGCGATGGATTACTTGGCTCGACATTGCAAAGCGATGGCATTTCGAACGGCGTATTAGGTCAAAACCTAGTGCCCTATGTTTTCTTCACTAACGAAAAAGATAGCAGCGGTGTTAACCACCCCTACATGGTCATTATGAGTTACGGCAACCCAGGGTCTCCGCATGGATTAATGGATGTTCCGCGCCCGCCCGGCCAAGGCACCGGCGGGTATGGCAGCAGCAACGTGACCCGATTCACCAATCTCGACCGCTACTCAATCGGCATTCCAATGAAAAACTACGGAGAGGTAGGTAACGTTGACGATAACGCGAGCGTCTTGTCGAACCAGCTCTGGGACGATGTGACTGGCAGCAAGGGAGCCCGCGATATTTTTAACTACGCGAGCGTGAACGACAACGGCATATTGATTTCGGGAGCGGTGATGTTCCCTGTGTATAACAATCGCCTCATACCGTCGCAGGCTGAGGCCGAGCTTTCGGCCAACGGCTGCCACGTGGGTCAGGGCGGAGGCGGACCTCACTGCCACGCCGATGGCTATGAAAGCCAAGGCGTCCTTGGCATTTACAACGACGCCGACTATGAGGGTAAAGATCATCCACCATTAGTTGGATTTGGTTACGACGGTATTGCACTGTTTGGCGTTTATCGCGAAGGTCAAGACGCGGAGCTCGAAGGATTTGGGACCCCGTTCGACGCCTGGGGAGGTCATTTACATGACTCGCTCAGCTATCATTATCATGCCGATCGCTCGACGTCACTGACGCTGAGCATTCCGGGCACAGCGGCAGCTTCCTATCGAGTTCGCTCTTTAATTATTGGCGCCTACAAGGGCAACCTAATCGACGCACCTTACTTTGTTAGCAAGAAATCTGGCAACGATAAGACGTTCTTAGGCGGTATTTAATTTAAAGCGATTTCCATTCGCCCCCAAGCGCTTTAAACAGCGGGCTGGCCTTGCTGGTGGCCCGCTGGCATTGATCGCGAACTGCTTACGCTGCCGCCTTCAATGCCTGTGCGTGCGTCTGCGGCTAGGCATAGTCCACAATTAGCCGGCATTCATCCTCGGCACTGCAAAGCCCCGTAGTTATACTTTCATTCCGGTATAGCTTTACTCTTCGCTGTCTTTCCTTTTATCTTTGATTTAACCTATTCAAAAATTATAACCCCTACAAAGGGATTGATCCCTAGACCGAGCTATAGCTCAGCAATCTCTTAGCCTCACACTATCACGGAATTCATTGCTGACAACGCCAGAATTAGATCAGGTGATTTCCACGGCGGAAGCAGTTAAAGAATTGACGATAAGATAAAACATCAAACCCAGTTAGCACAACAACAGCTCGAAATTAATATTGCACAATATATATTTTGGATTCCAAAACTGGGATACGTGTCCTGTGTGGTTCTGGCTTCATCGATGATATTGCTTTAAGGCCTCTCATGAATGGGTTATAAGGCAACAAAAGCAGGAATTTTGCCGGAAAGCTAGCTATCGGACGAAAAAAGCGCTGCCTTATGAAGTGTTACTTTATAAGATATCGGCTTTTGCAAAGGCCTCTCATTAAAACATCCGCCCGCAAGAAGCCAAACCTCTCTAGAAAGCGGGATCCAGAACTTAAAACAGCTCTGATTCTTAATGCGGCTAGAGAACTGTTCGCAGAACAAGGTTATGAAAATACGCCTGCAGCGCAGATTGCTGATACGACCAATGTCTCAGAGGGTGCCTTATTTCACCAATTTCCCACAAAACGTGATTTATTTTTTAGGCTAGCTGAGGACTATGGGCGCGAATGTGCGGCGGCTGTCATGCCGTCAGAGCAAAATAATATGACGTCCGAATCCATTGTTCGTGCAGCATTCTAATTTGCCGAGGAAAACCCAAAACTATTCCGGTTTTTTTCCACTGAGGGCCCGCGACTTGATCAACATGATGAGCCCCCCCTCAGGGAACAGCATAGTCTGGGTAATCCGTGAGCTAATAGAACAGACTATTCATATTATTAGAGTATCAATGTAGCGCTGGATATTGAAGGCAATGCCGGCACAATTGCCAAAATATTTGGCATCGCTTTGGGCAAAGAAAATTGGTGCAACAAAGAGCTTACCGGTCAAGGTCTGGAAACCGTCGATAATAATGTCATCAGTTTGGATGCACTGATGAGTTTAGCGTTTGAGACCATTCTCGGGCACGGCCCGAGCAATAAGGCAGTCGTTAATCTGATTTACAACAGCCTCATCGGCCAGGCACCTTCTGAGGGACAACTGAATATACTGACGGCAGATTTACTTGACAGTGGAGCTTTGACTCAGGGGTGGGGCTGGGCGTCCTTGCTGCAGAACACTAACTAATAGCCACTAACATTGGCTTATTCGGTCTTGCACACACAGGGCTACAGTATTTGTATTTAAGGTGATCAGCTTATATATTGCTGCTAGTGTTATGTCTGTTCTTAGACTTTGCTAAACTCGGATGCGGTAGGAAGATATTCTAAACTGAAGCCGTCCGTGTTCTTTGAAATTGGCGGGTTGCTGTATTATAGATTTCCGCCGTTACTTTTCGAAAACTGACCGTCTCGGCGGTTATTACACCGGCAAAGACACTTGCAACGCTTGGCGTAGCCAAACGCATTTTCAAAAATATGTTAATCCATGTAAAGAGGCTTCATGACCATCAGGACACCGACCGTTGTTGATCAGGATGACCCTAATCGCGTACCGCTTATTCCGGCTTACACGTCTACCTCAGACGGCATGCTTTCGGACACCCGGGGCCGGATCTTGCGAGACCTGCGCATTTCGGTCACCGACCGCTGCAATTTCCGCTGCACCTATTGCATGCCGAAGTCAGTATTCGACAAGGATTATCGTTTTTTACCAAGACCCGAACTTTTAAACTTCGAGGAAATTACTCGAATGACCCGACTATTCATCGAACACGGGGTCGAGAAAGTTCGCCTCACTGGTGGCGAGCCACTGTTGCGCAAACATCTTGAGGTTTTGATCGAGAAGCTGGTCGGACTCAAGACGCATACCGGCAGACCACTGGATGTAGCACTCACTACTAATGCATCGCTGCTGGTTAAGAAATCCCAAGCGCTCAAGGCTGCAGGCCTGCACCGCATCACTGTCTCACTTGATTCACTCGATGAGGCGATATTCCAAGCCATCAATGACGTAGATTTTTCGGTGGCGAAGGTGTTGAAAGGCATCGACGCTGCACACGCTGCGGGGTTTGAGTCCATCAAGATCAATATGGTGGTCAAGAAAGGTGTCAATGATAAGGACATCGTGGCAATGGCTCGGCACTTCAAGGGTAGCGGCCACATCGTGCGCTTCATCGAATTCATGGACGTCGGCTCCTCAAACGGCTGGCGTATGGACGATGTAGTGTCTTCGGCCGAAATCGTGAGCATGATCAACGCAGAGATGCCACTCGTCGAAGCGGGATCGAACTATTCAGGAGAAGTCGCTCAGCGTTGGGCCTATGCAGATGGCAGTGGCGAAATCGGTGTAATTTCCAGTGTGACGCAAGCTTTTTGTTCCACATGCACGCGCGCTCGACTCTCAACCGATGGCAAGTTGTACACCTGCCTGTTTGGGCAGTCCGGCCATGATTTACGCACGCCTATGCGCATGGGCAGGAGCGACCAAGAAATCGCCGGTGCGATTGGGTTGATTTGGAACCAGCGTGAAGATCAGTATTCTGAAATCCGTACAAAAGATACTGCGCGAAGCAATAAAATTGAGATGTCTTACATCGGTGGTTAGCATCTACGCCGACACCAAATCTGAGTTCGCCTGCGCCGCTTACCCTTATCGTTGACTATGGCGCCGTGATTGATAGTCTAAAGGCGGTTTTAAATTAAAAGGCATATCTAGAAATCACAAAGAGGTTTAAGGATTACCTTGAACTCTCAAAAACAAACAGCGCAATTGGTGACGAGCCCAGAATTAGTATATTTACAGAGCGGCTTCCAGTTTTTTGACGGTTTTAGACTTGAATTCTCGCCTTGCCAATACCGCGATAATCAATGTCGTGGCTGCCATGTAAAAATAAGGGTTCAACATCCAGAACACCATGGCAAGACAGAAGTAATACGTCCGAAGGCCGGCGTTGTTGTCATGGCCCGCAACGTCCATTAAACCGGCCATTTGCTGAACAAATCTTGTACGATCCTCATCGGCTAATTCATCGTCCGGCATCGGTGCCGCACCCATTAACACCGCAGCGAAGCCATATTGGCGTAGGCTCCAAGTAAGTTGAAAGAACGCATAGATCAGCATGACTGCAATTAGAATAAACTTGGTTTGAATTTGTGTCGTGGTCTGTTCAACCGAGAATGGTAACTCCCCTGTCAGCTCTGCAATTTTTGCGCTGGCAGAAACTGCTGTAAAAACAGCGGCCAAGAGTATTAGCGTTGTAGAAGCAAAAAAACCAACGACTCGTTCCTGGCTGGCGAGCAATGCTGCATCGGTAACACGCATATCTCGATCTAACATCTGCGTCACCCATCGAACCCGGTGTAATCGCATAGAGTGTGACAAGGATTGTTTATCCCCTTGCTTGGCGCGATGCTTTGCATACTGAGCATAGCTAATCCATAGAATGAACATGTAGCCGAGCGCGATAGCATCAAGCCAATCGAGTAACAGAGGCGAGTGAACACCCATTCTTAAAATCCTTATCTTAACCTGACGATTAGTTTTTACGGTTGAGTCATCATCGATGATCGTTAATTTCTCTGTTTTCGCCTAGTGACCAGATTGTTTAATGACAATATTGGCATTACGTTATTCGGTGGCTATATCGGTAGTCACCAGCTTATCGTAGAGAATCTGGATCTGAAAAAGTCAGGGCGACAAAAGTCGACCGTTGATTTTATCGACAACTATTTAAGAGCTCAGAACAGCGCAATGATTTTAGTAAAAGTTGATGCACATGCAAGCTAAGCTATTTTTTTTTGAACTAAGCTCAACTGTACTCCCTTCTGGGTCGTAAACGTGCATAAATTAACCATTACCTTGAGCGCCATATTTTTCAGCAAATTCTCCGACTTCGATTCTGTAAGAAGACAGCTGTGTTTGGATAGCCCCTTCTTCGATATGTTAGAGTTGTAGGCAAAAGTGATCTACATTTTTCTCGGTTTTCGTCTGGGCGCCACCCCAGTTCTACCTATCTGACTGTCGACGATCACTAGACCCATAAATGCAATGTCGGCTTTTAATTGTGTAAGCCCTAATTTGGGCTAAGTCTCTCGTTCGACAGTGCATCCCAATAGATCGCAATAAATCGCAATAAAAGAAGCGCATCTTATCCAATTGAATTGTTCGCAAAGCGATGTGGTCTAGTCCTTTTATTTTAAACATATTGATATCCTTTGTAATCTTCAACGGAATAATGCAACAGGCTCAGGATAGAAAACAGGTTATGTTCTCTTATGCTGAGATAGGAACCTTTTCATAAAAGTGTTTCTATGTCGGTAAACCCTCGGCGTACCGAACACCATCACCGCCAGTGACATCCTATGTTGCCGCCAATCTTCAGCGATCTCATGGGTTTCTGATTCCGAACAGTAAAAACCCATTAAATGTGACGCCTGCGATTCTTGGCACGGACAGCATTACGCAGGGCTTGATAAACAAGAAAATATAGAGGAGCCTAGGAACGAGCTACAACGCGCTCGCCCGTGAGAAATATCTAATTAATTGCTCGGACGAAACAAACAACCCAGAGCGCGCAACAATCTCCTTCATTTTTGCATTTACCGCATTAAAACATGCGAGACTGTAATGTTTCGATAGATGCCGCACAACTCTGCGTCAGAGGCAGCGCCGCCGGAATTAAGGCAGAAGGCTATGAGCCTCTATTGGATTTACCCAATGGCTTTCTGGAAAATGGCGTTAAAGTTTGGCTCTGTCTAGCCTACGTAAAGGCCAAGGGGGATGTCCGCAGATGATTTGATCGAAGGCGCTGCAATTGCTCGTTCAGCAAAAAAGTGGCCTTCGAGGAACTTGGCGCTCGCTTGTAAGGCTGAATCTATTAGTCGAGTAACCTAACTAACAAATATGGAGACGAGCATGACTAAAAAACCTTCTTCTGCGGAACCGATGATTGACGCAGATGCCCTTAGAGATCAGATCAAACTAAAATATCGCGATGTCGCTACCAACCCTGAGAAGGAATTTCACTTTCACACAGGACGCGCGCTGTCACGACGCCTAAAATATGACGAAGCCATCACCTCTCGAATTCCAGATCATGCTGTTGAGTCTTTCGCTGGAGTGGCGAACCCATTCTCACTGCGCGACTTACAGTCTGGAGAGAAAGTAGTCGATCTGGGCTCCGGTGCTGGGTTCGATTGCTTCGTCGCTTCAGCTCTAGTTGGCGATGAAGGCAAAGTAGTCGGCGTAGATATGACTGAAGAGATGTTGAGCAAGTCGCGAGTATTGGCTGATAATATGAGGCTGAAAAATATCGAGTTTCGCGATGGCTTACTTGAAGAGCTGCCAGTAGAAGACGCCTGGGCTGATGTTGCCATTAGCAATGGCGTAATCAATCTATGCCCCGATAAAAAAAAGGCTATGGCAGAAATCTATCGCATCCTTAAACCCGGAGGCTATTTACAATTTGCGGATATTGCCAATAGCAAACCCGTTCCGCAGGCGGCGGTTGAGAATATCGATCTCTGGACTGCTTGAATCGCCGGTGGCCTGCCGTGTGCAGGCTGGGAAAAAATATTAGCAGAAGCGGGTTTTGTGGACCTACAGATTGGGCCAGGAATTGATACATTCAAAGGTGCATCTGGAGAGTCTAACGCCAGAGAGTTCGGTGTTCTCGGCTATGCGTTTTTAGGGAGAAAGCCTATTTGATCAACAGAAGAGGGAGGAGGAATAAATTTTGATTTCTCCTGTCTCTGTTGGATATTGATGTTGGATGTTGAAGAGTTAACGTGCTTAGCCGGAAAAAGTACGAATACAGCGCTTTATATCGCCGCTGCACTTTCCCAAGACGCAAAAGCACGTAGCCGGAAATGTCGATAATCCTCAGTTGATAATAAGTGCCTACCCAGATTAAATGAGTTGTAGACAGCAGAATCTGCTTTTAGAAAATGTTGCGCCCGCTCGATTGATCTGGACTTACACACACCCTACTCCCTCACCCGTGTAGGCTCGCGTGATGGCGCAACTCTGTTGCTGGCATACTGCGTAGTATCATGAATTGATTCAGGGTTCAGTTCTCTGTGTGCAACGTTGTAGATTCGCAACTTGTCCGTAACGATTTACGTGGTTCACTCCTGTGCTTCTTCAAGGGTCGCTTGAAGAAGCGCTTTGCAGCTTCCCCATCACGCCGCTTCTGTAAGAATACATCAACAACTTCAGCATCCTGATCAACCGCTCTCCAAAGGTAATATTGCTTTACTTAGATCCTCACGAACATCTCATCAATGATGAACGTGTCACCATAACCTTGGTAGTTTTTCTCAGTCGTTGAGCATACTTCGATCCAAATTTATTGCACAACAATCGAATTGCTTCCAAGCTAACCTCTGCGCAACAATGGGGCATCAAATCTTCGATATCACCATGACTAAGGTTGAAGCGATGGCAGAGCCAGACGGCATATCAAATAATTTTAGGCGGGATCGGTGGCGTATGTACATTTTTGACTGTGTCATGGGTCGGACTTTGTCAGGTTGGGAGTTAACTTTGCCAGCACCAAATCTCCGCATTATCTCCAACAGAAAAGCAAAATAGGGTTACTATTGTTAGTAGCTTTTTTATATAACCTTACCCTGAGAAACATAGCTTTCATATTCTTCAATAGTAATTAGCCCTAAAGATTCAGCTTTATCGCGATCCTGATCAGTTAACACATCCTGCATAAGATCAATTCGCTTCCATAGTGCGAGAGGAATTGCTCCATCTTTCTGGGGCACGTACGGAGATTGCTCTAGCGGCTGCATATGATGAACATAACGAGGACAATTTACCCAAGCATGGGTTACCGAAATTTCTACAACAAGATTTGACCCGGGATAACTCTCAAGCAAGTTCCCTTCTCGGATACATTTAGCTTCTCCGCGCACTCGAACTCGCTGCGGAGTTTCAAAATCAATAAAAAGTAAACCAACTTTAGCTTTGGCTTGAATATTCCCCATAGACATATACATACCATTCCCATCGTAGTTTGGGAATATGATGGTCTTTGGATTGACTACTCTAACAAAACCGTACTCTCCTCCCTTATAGGAGCAAGATGGAAAGCCAGACTCATCAATAGTAGATAAGTAAAACATATTCCGACTATCAATAAATTTAGCTTGCTGGTCTGATAATTCTTCGGTGACTGCTGCCTCCACTATTCGATCAGCGAGGTTTACCGTACCAAATTCAGTTTGTAATTTGCGTTGCGTTTCAGTAAAAAAATTAGACATTATCATGGCCCCTTTGTAAAAAAAAATATCATAAAAAATACTCTAAAACCACTCCAACACTATAATCACGACTAATTAGAGTACGCATAGGAGGAAATAGAATCGTTCTAGCTTATCGAGGTGCGCCCCTAACGACGCAGAGCCTTTGCCGCGATCACTTTAATATTCTGCGATTTGCTAAATTCAAATAATGGCCGACCCTTAGTCAAGTAATCATCCCAACCATGGCTGCTTTTCCAAAAATGTTCCTCACTAATCAAACCAGCCAAATACTCATCGCCACCTTCGCACTTCTTCAGGACATTTCTAGGGAAAAGTCAACGCACCTTTAAATTAATTTCCTTAGTATTTTAGCTCTAGTTTATGGTCAATTGCATCAATATGCGTCTCTCCAATGAGTATGACCTGATTTGTTTTAGCTGCATCTACAATATCTGGAAGCTCTCTTTTTACCCCGCTCAATTGAACGCCTGAAAGTACTCTAGAATCCCGAGTGAAGATTCCTTTGATTCATATACAAAGTTGCTAGTCACCCGCCTTGATCTTTTTGTGTTTACGTTTTGAGCAATAGGTTGCTCAACTAGCGTTATGGAGATGCAAAAGCAGCACAGCTAGACTAAACCTGCAGAGTAAAGCGCCATTTTTCTAGAACAGGAAACAAGCAAGCCTATAAGATTTTCTATCTGGTGCATTAATATGTCAGTAATCCTTATTTAGAATCTACAAAATCTTTGAAGTTACCTGCACTGACCGTGCAAGGGTTGGGGAAAGTGCCGCAGTATATTTTTCACTTAATGATAATGATTCTCATTTACATTCCTTAATTCTGCTGGTAGAGTCCTGTAACTCATTCTCCGGTTGCTAATGCTCAACTACCTCCAGCATTTAACTGAACGTACGATCAACACTAATTACTGCGATAGACCTGCGGTTTAGAAGTCAAAACTCATGAATAGGATTAAATCTTACTTAACAATTATCTCCACATTGCTTTGCTTTGGAATCAATTCAGTAAAAGCACAGGAATGCACATTGGAGATTCGAGTTGGCGATAACCTGACTTTCACTCCACCACAATTGAGTATTTCGAAGTCGAAATGTCCCACGGTAAGGTTAAACTTGACTCATTTAGGCAATTTACCACGCAACGGTATGGGACATAATTGGGCATTAACACTAACAGAGAATGCTCAATCTGTGGCGCAAGCCGGCTGGCAATCAGGACTAGAAAATCAATATATGCCTCTAGACGACGAACGGGTTATAGCAACTACAGATATTATTGGTGGCGGTGAATCTGTGAGTGTAGCTTTTGCCAGTTCGCTACTTGATGCTAACGAAGACTACACTTTCTTCTGCTCATTTGTTGGGCATTTTTCACTAATGAAAGGAATTTTTACAGTTAATGAGTAACGCTTAATAATTTGATTAACACACTCGCAGCCAACTCCATGGATGAGAAGATTAGGCGTATAGAGAACATAAAATGACATGGCAACTATTACTCGCAACAGTCACTACTGTGGCTGCATTATCCATCGCTGGATTGTTGGTCACAGCAATTTTTCATCGGAGATACCGTCTATTCAAATTTCAACGAGAACGCTTTTTGGCAGGTCCTAGGCATATAGATCACACAAAATGTCGGTGTTACTTTTGCGAGCTAACGGAATGATTACGCATGCTGATATTTCGTTACGCCTCCACTGTATGATCGGGCCTAAAGGTATTGTCTAGTCTACTGTATCCGCTCTCAAAACATTCGGCTTAGCAGCGTCTATATGCAGTATTGATAAGTTTACTACTGGAATCGAGAAAAACAGTTATTTTCAACTACTATATCCTCAGTTCCGTTTCCCAAGACGCAAAGGCAGGATGTCTAAAGAAGCGTTAATTCTTAGCCGATACTAAGTTTAATCTAAGGTAAATAAAATTGTACACAGCTGCATGAGCACTCAAAAATCGCTGTGCATGCTCCACCGATTTGAACTTACGCGTGCCCCGCTCGCCCACTCGTGTTGCCTCGTGCGAAAACTCAGCCCGATTGTTAGCATATGGGTAGTCCCGTGAATCGTGCCTGAAAGCAGCTCTTTGAGATTCACGCGGTAACCTTTCAATTTATCCGTGACAATCTTACGCGGCTCGCCTTTATGTTTGCGTATTAGGTGCCTGTAAAAGCGCTTTGCAGCCTTTCTATCTTGTCTTTTCTGAAAGCACATATAAACCACGTCACCATTCTGGTCTACTGCTCGCTATAGGTAATCCTGCTTCCACTGAATCTTCACGAATACCTCATCAATCAAGAAAGTCTCACCGCACCCTGATGTTTCCTTCTCAATCTTTGAGCATATTTCGAATCAAGTTTATTACACCACAAGCGAATCGCTTCATAGCTCACGTCAATGCCACGTTGTGACATCAAATTTACGATATCTAAATAACTAAGACTGAACCAGTCGCAGAGCCACAGGGCATATTTAATTATTTCAGTCGGGAGTCTATGGCGCTTGTACATTTTGTTCTGAAACATACGCTTAATCTTGCCAGATTGAGGGTTAACTTGGCAGAATCCCCTGTTGTCTATTTCTGAACCTCAGTTAGTCTCCTGCTCCAGCTCTTCCAAAAACGAAGCAATGGCTGGATTTACTACCTCAGAATGGGTCATATTCGCCGCGTGAGCGGCACCGGGTACTCTTATCAATTCTCTGCAGAGGGGAAGTTGAGTGCATAATGTCTCAGCCGTTTCGATAAGAATTGCCTGATCCTCTTCGCCGTGAACCACGAGAACAGGACATTCGATTTCAGCAATCCGATCCGTAATATCATCTCTTGTAAGCAAGGCCTCAGAAGGGAACTTTAGACTGTAGCGATCACGGGATTCCCAAATGTTTATCCATTCCTTAGATAATTCCGGCTCGTTGATAATTAGTCCAGCTACATGCTTGCCCACGTCACCGAGAGGCTTTTCACTCATCCAGTGATCCATCAGCTGCTCGTAGCCGGCTAGAGTTTCCGCCGAATCCACATGCACACCAGAATCGATCAATACGAGAGCCTTAACTCGTTCTGGATACCGCAGTGTTGCCCTCAGCGAGAGGAAGCCGCCCTGAGACATGCCGAGCAGGACAGCCTCGGCTATGTTGAGATGATCCATTAGAGCTATTACGTCGTCAGCCGAGTCCCAGAAAGAAAAAGACCCAGTAGCGGGTGTACCCCCAAACCCTCTTTCGTCCCAGCAAACACAGCGAAAGTTTTCACGAAAATGTTCTACCTGGGAATCAAACATAGTTCTATCCATCAGGAATCCATGACTAAAGATTAGGGCGGGGCCATTCCCCCCCGTATCGTCATAAGTTATATTTTGTTCATTGATATTCGCTATTGGCATCAGTTTCTCCTTAAAAGCTTATTTAAATCGAATGCTAGGGCGCTGAAAAATTAATTCTCGACCTGTCAGAATCCTAGCATGGAAGTATCAAACCTGTATAAATGTCACAGCCTCACAAAAATAAAATCCGCATTAGCAGCAATGGAAAAGCAGGACTTTAAACACAGCAATCTTTGGCGTCTTTAGTCCAAGAATTCAGAACATTGCTACACGTTAAATTTTACTCCCTAACCAGAAACGGCCATGATTTATAAAATTTTGACGATAGCCGTTTTAAATTTGAGATGCTATTAGCTCCATTCTAATTCTTACCCAAAGATCAGCAATGCTGAACCTAATAGGACTATTTCGGCCCGCAATCCAAGATTACTGTCGTTACACTCGCACAATGTTGCGCATTGCTGAAAGCACTCGCCCCACCCTCTTAGTCCACCATTTTCTCGGTATTTTTATACGCTTCCTATTTGGCATAACGGACTATGGAATTTTAAAATCCGCTGGCCGTGGGTGAGTACCCTGCACGTCAGAAATTCTTCTTTACCATACCGTCTATTGAATCATTTCAAACGGAAGTGGATGGTGCTCGGAGATTTGAGAGGCTATATGCAAAATACTGGCGGATTGGGAATTAGCTTATCCGTATCCACCGCGCGGCTGCAGTCGCGCGGTGGCTTTTCATTCCCTTAGAATTTTTCGATCAAATCTTCTCTGAATGTAACCCCGAGGCCAGGGCCCTGAGGCACTTTAATTTGGCCGTCCTTTTCTAAGACGGGCGGGTTCTCGAAGACCTGCCAGCCCTCAAAGATATCCGCGTGCGGCGGTTCGTGGATGAACTCTGTTATTGGAGCGTTTGGCATGGACGCGATAAGGTGGATCCCGCAGATATTGACTAATCGCCGTTCAAACGGCGCCGAATGCGGCGAAACTTGTCTATTATACGCGGCCGCGAGGGTCCCGACCGTGCGGGACATTAGAGGCCCGATATCGCCAATCTCCGGCATGAGGACGTCGAAACATCCCTGCTCAAGAAGCCATCTGAACTCATGGATGCCCCAATTTGACTCGGCGCCTGCCATCGGCATCGCCAGGAGCCGGTTAAGCTCCGCCAATCGGGCGTAGTCATAGCGGGGCAGTGGCTCCTCGAACCAGTATACATTAAGTCGCTGGTACTCCATCGCCGTGTCGTAAGCACGCTTAAAGTTCCAGTACGTGGGATCCTCCCCCAGGGCGTCTGCGTTGCCGGGTGCCTTGTTGCCGTCGCAAAGGATGTGAAAATCATCGCCCACCGCTTCCCGAACCAACTCCACGACACGCACGTCCTCCTCCATCGTCCTGAACCCTGAGCGCAGTTTGATGGCGCGCCAGCCGTCTTCTTTGAGTCCAATGGCGATTTCGACCCGGTCTTCCACGGTGCCGATGCCCCACATGGCTGCATAGGGTAGGACTTTGTCGCGTGAACCGCCCCAGAGCTTGTAGAGCGGTAAATCCGTTGCTTTGCCCAGCAAATCCCAAAGCGCGATTTCTACCGAGGCACCCCATCTGCGATGCGGGCGGTATAGCGCTGCGGCATGCTTATTTATTTCGAAAGGATCTTTGCCAACGAGCAGTTGTTTCACGGACTCAATGTTCTCTGGGGGGATCCCGGGGCCGATGCCCACTAATCCGTGATTTGTGTGCACTTCAATCACGGTGAACCCACCAATCTTAACGTGCAGCCCTCCACGGGGAGTATCAACGCGTCGGGCAAGGATGCCCTTGTCTTCGATCATCCTGATCCGGATCAAACGGACATCAGTGACCTTTAGGTTCGCCGCCTGTGCAGCATTCGCAGCCTGCGGCAACATCAATGGCATAGTCGCAAGGCCGGGCAACTTCGTTAAGAAATCTCGTCTTCGCATCGCAGCTTCCTGTTTGTAGTCGAATTAGACTAATTACCATATGATTTTTATTGCTTGTTTTCAACTCTGACTAAAATCTCTGTATTTACAATCTAACTCTCGAATTAACAAAAATCGCTTCAAGCCATTTCCACATTCCCATTGCTTTTCCCCAAAACGTGAAGGTGCACAGACGAAAGAGTCGTTGGTTTTTTCGCTGATACAAAATGCCGTCCAAGATTGAATTAACTAAAAACGGCTGCGTATGCATTCAAGAATCGCTGCGCTTGCTCTATCGGTTTAAACTTTCGCATACCCCGCTCTACCATCAAGTTTTCGACGTCGTGGTGACGTAGCTGAATCAATGGTATCGCCGCACGGCATGCTAGATTTAGTCGGGTGGGAATCGGTGATGCTTCTGCAATTCTGGCTGAGTTTGAGTTGAATACTGGCAGATTGGAAGTTAACTTGTCATTACCCTTTGACTGGATCATGCCCCTAACATATAGAGAATGAACTGGTCAGTAGCAGACGTTAGGTTCTATTTTGATGAGATTTCGATCGAACCTAGCATAGGACCATGGCATCCAATGCACTATGTCAGCAATGAAAGTGATCTCGCCAGCAGGGGTTCCATAGAGTCCTTGGAGGTTTCCCACATTGGGTCATGGCGCTTGCCGCGGCGATGAAGCATCAGGTTAAAACCGGTGATGATGGCAAACTTGTAAGAGGCCAACGCGCGATACCAGTTAAGGTCCGGAAGCTCCTCTCCATAGGCCTCAACATACATGGTTATCAACTCATCGGCTTGCGGCATGAAGTGCCCTCGATGGCCCGAATCGTCCCAGGCTAGCGGGTCGTTGAAGGTAGCAAACCAACCGATATCGTTGAGCACCGCGCCGACGCCAACCAACTCCCAATCAATCACGGCAAGCAGCTTGCCAGTCTTCGCGAAGAACAGATTCGACCACTGGAAGTCGCCATGGAAGATGCCAACTGGCGCGTTAGCCGGCAGCTGAGCTAGGAGTAATTCGCGGACTTCCGGCACCAACATCAAACTGCGTGGTTCTGCAGCCTTCTCGACGAACCGGTCCCAGCGCA
>Ga0302130_1000308_pt1 | contig 35637 bp, 51 predicted proteins | sample CB9_surface_MG_FD_203117 | JGI IMG/M metagenome (GOLD analysis project Ga0302130, IMG submission 203117) | Marine microbial communities from Western Arctic Ocean, Canada - CB9_surface | ecosystem: Environmental > Aquatic > Marine > Oceanic | place: Canada: Western Arctic Ocean | collected... | reverse complement strand
GCTCTTGAAGGTAGGCTTGGTGAGCCGCTTGTTGAGCCTGCGCGCGCTGATTTTGCACATTCTGAAGTTGGTACATATTTTGGTCGTATTGTGCCTTACCCTCGTCATACTTGAGCTTTTCTTCCATATACCCAATTGGGTCACTTTCAAATAACTCCCGTGTTGGCGGGATTGGGGCTTGCAAACCACCATTTTGCGCTTGCTGGTGCAACTGCATGACTTGTTGCTGTTGCTGTTGCAATGCGGCTGCATGTTGCTGAATTTGCTTTCGCGCTTCAGCAACTTCTTGAAACCGCTTATTAATTGCCGCTTGTCCCGCAGCAGATTGCTTTAACTGATCCAGTGTCCATCGCTCTTCCTTGCCGTCAACTTTGACGGAGATAAGGTTGGTGTCTTCAGCCGGTGCTTCTACTAGGTCTTCGTCGTCAATTTCGGCATCATCATAATCATCGTCGCTGGATGCCTCAACGTCATCTTGATCTTCGTCTGCAAGCTCAACTTCTTCAGATTGATCGTCATCAGGCTCAATCATTGAGTTTACGGCTTCATCAAGATTATCTCCGCCAGAATTATTTTCTGAGGGTGCCAACAGGCTTTCTACTGCTGCGTCTAGGGTAGTCGATTCCATCGGTACTACTTCCTCTGTTTGCGATCCAAAAGTGTCTCTGCTGCAAGGGCAGCGTCAAGCGTCACTTCGATCTGGTTTAGCGCACGCATAATTGCGTGTGCCTCTTCACGGGCAGCTACGTCAGCCGCACCACTGTTTGCGAAAATCTGCATTTGATTTTCGCGCACACTCTGCACAAACTGCTGAAAAGCAGTGTCGTGTTTTAAACGACGGGCATCATCTGCCTCTATGCGTATTTCTGTTGTCATTGCGGCATTCCTTGAGCCATGCCGCCGATCATTCGCATTTTATCTTGCTCAGCTTGGATGCGAGCAACATCAACCGATGTGCCATATTCGCCGTAGATTTTAGCTGCATCTACCAGCAAATCTTGCGCCATCTGGTCGCGCTTTAGGTCATCGCTGGCCGCTGCCTTCTGGCCATCAAGCTGTAACTTAGCCATGTCAGATTGCATCTTAACTTGAGCCTTTATTTGCTCAGCCTGCAAGAATGCGGCATTTGGATCGGCTGCTTGACCTTGCTGAGCTTGAGCCTGCTGTTGCTGTTGAAGCATCTGCATTTCAATCTCTGGCGTAATCGGCGCAAAGTAACGATCAGCGTTGCGAATGCCAGAGATGGCCAACTGGTCGGCCAATGTGTTGCGGATATTAGTCATGCTGACCAGTCCGTTCATCGGCCCGTAAGTTTGGTAAACTGTCATCTGCATTTGCAGTGCTTGGCCTAGCGCCATGATCTTTTCTTCTTCACGGCCAGTGCCAAGTCCGACGTTGATGGCAACATCAAAACTTGAATCCCAGACCCGTGGGTCAACCGGCACAAACGTGCCGTTCATCCGCATCATCTGCTCTTCGTCAACATTCTTGCTCATCAAGCGCAGCATAATGCCAAACAAGTCACGCATTCCGTCTGCAAGGTTGCGAACCATAACCTCAACTTGACCCGCTGCCGACTGCACAGTGGCCTGCACAGCGGCCTTAGTTGTAGACTGCATTGCTCCCGGGTCTAAGCCCATTGAGGCCCGTGACACACCTGTCTTCGTCTCTACGAGGCTATCTAAGTATGTTAGTGCGCCAAGTGTTTGACCGGCAGTAAATGGCACGGTTAATTCTTGGACTGAGCCGGGTGCGCGCATTCTTACGATTGCGCCAATCTCGTTGTTTAGCACGTCGTCTATGTTAACCGCACCCTCAACAATGCCCAAGCGAGGGTTGTTCGTCATGGCTACGTTGTCAAGAATTGAGCGCAGTACAGATGTTGCCGCGTCTTGGTCATCCATAACAATCTCAGCTAGTGAGCGGCCATAGAATGTATGTGGTTCTGGGTCGATTTCAAACTTGGCAAACGGCAACTCATCGCATGGTTCAAAGTCCAGCATTTCGTATGCAGTGCCACCGCATGTGATTTTGTGAAGAACTGGAATGCCAGTGCCGTCCACGTCAATCCGCATGTAAGCCTCTGTCACGGCGACATTGCGCATTGCTGGGTCTTGCATATCCTCGTCCGACGTATCCATGCTATAGCCGCGCCGCTCTTGCACTTCGGCGTCGGTCATGTCTGAGCCATCTTCAAAGCTGTCTAAGTCCAATACAACCTCTGGATCGTAGCCCATAGCGATTAAATCGCCAGCGCGCATGTCAGTTCTGTGCGCAACTATGTACGCATCTTTCAGGCTGCGAGCGTCACTGTTTACGAAAAACTCTTCCGGCGGAACGCTCTCAATGCACAGCTCGCCCTTTTCTTTCTGGCGGCTTAATTTTGCGCTGTGGATCGGCATTTCCATCTCTATGCCCATTTCGTCCAGCTCAATAGAAAGCTCAACGCTATGCTCAATTACAGTCACGTCGTCATCGTCTATAAGGTAAGTATATTCGTCGTCTGACAGGTCAGTGAATGTGTAAATCTCTGCCTCTGGGTAAGTCATCCAGTATGCTTTTACGATGCCTTGCTTTTTGACCAGCGCATCTTGGAAGGCGTCATTCATAACCCGATAGCCGTTTAGCCGGGTAAACTCATGGTGCATAAACTCAGTGGCTTGCTCAGCCATTGCTACGTCTTCTGGGCCGTGCGGCACATATTCCACTGGCTTGGCCGTGCTAAGGAAAATTCGCATCAGGCTTGGCTTTACCGCACGGATTGTGTCACGAACCTTCGTGGCTACAACTTTGCTGCGGCCATCCTCGTAACCTAGATCAACCTCGCCGTCGTAGTAGCGCTGAGCCTTGATCCGGTCTTGGCTGATTTCGCTTTCAACAAAGTCTACCGCGTCAGAGATTGCAGTTTGGACAATGCCTTCGACTTCGCTGCGTGATTTTGGTTTAAGTTCCATTATTGCTGGTCCTCTGTAAATTGACCGGGAAGTGCGGCGACTCTAGGCAATGTACTAGGGTCAAATTTAGTTGTAGGCGAACCCATTGCAATTGCACGTTTTAAATCTTGGATTTGGCTGCGAACTACTGCGCCAGAAATAGGTTTTGCAATAATTGACCCTGCCGTTACTCCTCCTAAAGCTAACCCTCCGGATACGCCTGCGCCATAACTACCACCGCCAATAAGACCCAAGTTAATAGCAAGACTTGCAGTGCTTCCGGCTCCATCTTTTCCAAAGGGTGAAAGTTTTGAATATCCGCGCAAAATCTTTTCATCTATTTTGCCAGAAACTATTGCTTGCATTGCTTTAATTTCAGACTCATTAAAATAACTTGCTGCGCTTGGGTTTTCAAGAATATCTTCCAATGCTTTAACATAAGCTTTTGGACCGCTTAGCTTACTGCCTTTTAAAATGCTCTCCATCATTTCAAGCTTTGCTGTTCGCATACTAGCAAGCCTAGCCACGTTTAATATTGGCGAACCTACAGCTTTCGCTTGTATTAAGTCATCTATTTCACGAACCATTGATAAAACTCTAGGGTCTAATTTTTTTGCGCCTTCAGTTCCTGACGCGGCAATATTGCGTAAAGATGATCGCAAATTGTCCATCTGAATTAAGGAGGTGCTTGGGTTTTGAGTTTTCTCAAATATTGCGTTTAGAGCTTTTTGTATGTGCTTGTCACCTGAAAATTCTGCTGGATCAAACCTAACAGTTCCACCTGCACCAGAGTGCAAATTGTCATCAATTTTAGAGAAAAGGTTAACTAGGTCTTTTTGAGTAAAAACATCTCCCGCCTCATCCGCCGCTTTATATGAGACGTTTTTAAGTACGCGCTGAGAAGCTGAAGTCTGGTTTGTGAATGCGTTAGCTAAGGCGTTAGTTACGCCTTCATTATTAATGCTTAATTCATCTGACAACTCTTTTGCCAAAGCTCTGGGCTTAATAAAAGTGTTATATGGTTTTCCGACTAAAACATTTGCTGTGCGAGCGGCGATAGTAGGGCTAATCATTGCACCTGCAAATCGCGCGTAAGGCTCAGCAGCGGTTCCTTCAGTAGCCTGACCTGCAAGCTCGCTACCAGCGCCAGAGGTAGCCGCTGCCAACATACCAGCTTTATCTGAAGCAAGAGACATTGCATTTGAAATTTTGCCGCCACCCGTCGCTGCTTTTGTTAATTTAGCTAAATTCCCGATTGCTCCGGCTGGCGATAAAAACTCGCCAATGCTTCCAATTACTTTTTCGCCGCGAGTATCGCCCCTGTAGTTGAGAGCATCATTAATACCCAAAGCCTCTGCGCCGCGAGTTAATGCAGCGCCAGTATTGCTTTTAAGTATAGGCATTTCATTTTTGACTTCGCCACCAGCAAGTTGGAATAGCTCTTGTCCACCACGATATGCGGCTCTTCCGGCAAGTTCTGGAAGTTCCAAAACACTTTTAAATCCACGGCCAAGTCCCGAGACTAAAGGATCAGGACCAATCTGTGGCAAGTCTGTGCGTCGAACTATTCCTGCTTCAGCGTCAGAAGAGACTTGCTGAAGACCTTTTGCCGCCTGCACAAGTTGCCGGGCAGCATTCTCATCACCAGCCGCATCTGCCTTTTGGGCTGCGCTCATATATTGCTCAAAAGTATAATCAGCCATTATTTATACTTCTCCATTAGTTGCTGCGGAGTTAATTTAACTGGAGCAGTTTCTTGAGGCGCAACATATTTTGGAAGAAATTGGTTAAAATCACTTGTTATCTGAGGCCCTTTTGGGCTTCCAAAAGGATTTATTCCGTTTACCATTGCCGAAAGCTCAGACTCACTAGCAACCCTGTATCCATTTATGGCGGGGTCAAATAGTCCACCCTCAAAGTAAGCTTTTAATAACATCGCCGATTTGACGGAAGTAGCGGCAGCAGCTTCACTTTTAAGATTGGTTAAGTTGTTTTTAACTTTACCAATTGCTGTTCTTTCTGCATCGGTCAGTTGCCCCAAACCAGAAGACCCATTTTGACTGGTTTCTCTTAAATTCTGCAATGCAGCCATTTGCATTTGGGCTTGTAGCTGAGCGAAATCTTCTTGCACGTCTTTCTGAAATTGGCCAAGACTCGGTACTGCGCTCCACATAGCCGCTGCGGTTCCAGTGGCTGGTATAAATGTTTTTTCATTAATTGCATTTAAGATTTTATCGCCAGTTGCAAAGAATGTTAAATCCTTTTCGTATTGATCCTGTGTCTTAGCATCTTTAGATTCGGCAGAAGCTGCGCTGTCTATATCTGCTGGCCCACCAGGAATAACACTTGCTATTCCTGTGCGCTTATCAAGCTGCCATCCAGCATTAAGTCCTGCTTTTGCTCCATAAACGTAATTACCACCGCCGATATCGCCAGTATTTACTGTCACACCGCCTCCACCAACTTTGCTTGCTGTGCCGTCAGGCTTTAGATTATATAGGCCATCTTCTATTTTAGTGTCGGGGAATAATTTTCTAAGCTGTTCCGCGCTAACCGTTCTTCCTGTTGCTTTGGGTGATTTAAATCCGGCTTGATACGCAGCCAAATCCTTCTGCCGCTGGAACGCAGTATCCGCAGCCTTCTCACCCTGCATAACTCCGAACGCTTCTTTAGCGCCGATAGTGCCATTCATTACAGCGTCAGCTAGGTCGTTCCGACCTTGCTTACGCAGCATATCAACAGTCTTATTCTTAGACATTGTGCCAACACGCTGAACGCCTTGCTGGCGTATTGCTTGGCCCCCGCGAAGGTCCGGCAGGATCATAGGGTCAAGAGCCGCGGCAAAGTTTTGCAATGGGCTAAGGCCAGTTTCGTCATTGGTCTTCATTGCTTTATCAAACAAGCCAAGCAACCCGCTGCGAGGCTGGTTCGCTTGGGCATTGCCCATCATGTCTTGCTCTTCTAGCTTCATGACCATCTTACTAAACTCCTATTTACTTCTGCCAACCATGCCTGCGCCGAGTTGTAGATAATTAAACAAGCCGGGCTGCATTGAGTTGGTTGTGGTTTGCGGCGTTGGCGTTACGCCAAGCGCGGCCAGCGGAGCCTGAAGCGCAGTATTTGGCGCGCCTGTGTAGCCAGCATATTGCTGCCTTGCAGCATCAATAAGCGCTTGCTGAATGCTTTGCTGTAGCAAGCCTTGCTGTTGTTGATTGCCTTGAATAGTCTGACCCACGCCGAACGCTTGCTGACCAAGATTACCAAGTTGAGACGCAGCACCAAGTCGAGCCTGACGATCAGCCATTGCAGCTTGCAATGATGTGTTGAAGCCCTGCGACCGAAGTTGGGCAGCTTGATCCATTGCCTGCTGGTTAAAGCCCTTCATTGTTTCTGCTTGCGCAATGCCGTGACGTGAGCCGCCAAAGGCTTTGGCTGCACCAGCTTGAGCATCAAGCTGATTAAGACCCATTTTCGCAGCGCTGCCAACATCACGCATAGATTGCTGCACAACTTGATTTTCATATGGGTTAGCATAAGCGCCAATGTCGATTGGCCGCTGCATTGCTTGCTGGGTTGTGCCTAGAGCTTGCTGCAATGCACCAGCGGATGCTTGGTTTACATTAAACTGACCCTGTGGAGCCATTGGCGCGTATTGGCCTTGTTGCGGGGGTTGGCCCGCAAGGTTACTCGGCATGGCAGGTTGCCCGCCGCCGCCTTTGCCTGCGCCCAAATTATTCATAAAACTTGGGCGACTGGAGTTGTCAAAAAGATTTGGATTTTGTTGCGGTATCCGTTGCATTCCCTGCTGCATCTGACCGTCCGGTCCATATGAAAAACCTTGGCCCTGCATACCCGGCGGAAGGTTTGGCTCAAACGCGCCAACCGAAGGTTGACCCTGCATATTGCCGGAGCGGCCCCGAAAAAAATCATTGATTTGAGACTTGCTTGGATCAAATTGAGGCTGCATATTTGAAGGCGGGCCGGGCAATACTCCCGTTTTTTGTGCCTGCGGGTCGTAAGCAAAGTCGCCGGGGCGAGCAATCGCCGATATTGGAGCCATACCGGGAATTGACCGACCGGGGCTTGTTATTTGAGCTACACCTGTTCCGCCAGCCATCTTACACGTCCTTCTTTACTAGGCGACCAAGGAAAACGTGGCCGATTGCGCGGCAAGTTGGATGGCCAATGGCCATGATAACTTTGCCAGCATAGTTTGGTTTATAGTCGTCTGGACGCATCTGGTGCGCCATTTCTTTTGCCCAAGCCAATGTAAGCGGCAGCAAAAATGCGCGCAATGCTCTAGCACCAAGCGTGTCTTTCTTAATAAACTCAGACACCGGCAAGGCCCACAGGCGATAACCATCACCTAGCATTGGGTCTTCGCGGTTGACCTTTAGGCCAAACTCCGAATCCAGCGCGTAAATGTCGTCAGGCAGTAAGCCCATCTTATTCATAGCGGCGCAGATAACTTTGCCGCCGCCAGTGTCACTTGTATTGCCGCTGTCACTACTGTCTGGCCGATTTGGGCTTGCCAATGGCCTAACCGGTGCTGCCGGAGCTGCCGGAGCTGGAGTTTGGCTGGCGTAATCGGTAACGCCGATTGCGTCGCCAATACCGCCAAAGAAGTCACCCACCGCGCCAAAGTTTCCTATGCCGTCTGAGCCGCCGCCGGAAAAAACGCCGCCAGAGCCGCCAGAACTTGGAGCTGTGTAAACATTGTCGCTTCCACCGGAGTAGCTGCCAGTATCGGGCTGGTAAGTCATTCCGCTTGGCGCGTTAACAATCATTTCTTGAACTGTTGGAGTTTTGATTGGGTTATTTGCTCCGCCAGTATTGTAAGAGTTGCCAAGGAAAATTTGACCGGGAATTGTATTAGCAGCATAGCCTGTAATGCCTTCACCAATGTCGTTCATAATCTGGGTGCCAGTTCCAGCCATGTCTGTGTTTGTGATACCAGCGGCGGGATTGGTTATCATTGAGCTGGCTTGTTCATTTGCCCCCGGTAGCCAAGCGCCAATGCCGCCTGTTGCGGCAACAACGTCTGAAGTAATGCCAAAACCAGTTGACTGGCCGTATGGATCATTAGCGGCTTGCTCTGACTGATAATTGTAAACGTCTTGAAAGGCGTTGTTGTAATTTGGATTTGACGGATCAGTGCCAAGGATTTGCTGAGAATTTTGAATGTTTGAAGGCGTGTTTCCAAAAATGTCTGGATCGGGTTGCGCAGCTAAACTTGGGTCAGCGGCTTGATCTGAAATTCCGTAGTTTCCGCCGCCACCAGCTCCCGCACCTCCGCCGTCTCCGCCGCCAGCGCGAGCCGCTGCTGCATTGGTCTGATAACCAGTGTAATCAATCGGAGCAAAGTTGCCAGCAGAACCGCCACCACTGTACGGGTCGATAAAGAAGCTATCAATGTAAGACTTTTGGCCGGGACGATTTTGGGCTAATGATTGCAACGACTGCTCAAACATTGGTGCAGAGGAATAACCCTGAACGCCGCCAGCGTAAGTTGTTGCTGGCCCCATGCCGCCGTAAATGTCTTGCTGCGAAGATGGCGCTGCCATGCCGTAAGCACCGGCCAAGTCAGCCGTGTTTTGAAAGCCAGCCTGCTGCATAGGCGTAAACGCCGCAACGTCTGGGCCATAATACGGTGTGTAGCCAATTTGCGAAATACGCTCGGCTTTATTTAGGTTACGCTGGGCAGCGGCCTCAATGTATTCTGGGATTGTGACTGCTGAAGTCGTTGATCCACCTTTGGACATTAGCCAAACTCCTTAACATATGACGAATGCTGGGCTTCCCAACCGTGCGCCTTCAATGGTTTCTTCCAGCCAAAGCGGCCAGTCATGGTTAGGGCTACGCAACCTTGTGCTTTGGCCCACTTTATTACATCGTCGTGCATATCCAAAATCTGGTCCAATTCACCGCCACCAAGAAACACGTTTAAAATCTTCTTCCGTGGATATACCACAATTTCAGTGACTATGCACCCTTTTGGCGTTGGCCACAACTGCATGGTGCCTTTGTATATACCTTCGGCCACGTCAATGAAGTCGTGAGTGCCGCCTGAGTAACCCAAGGCAGCTTCAATCCAAGTCCTGCAACGCTCTAGTTCGCTATCCATGCAACCTCGTAATTGCTATTGTTGATGACGGCGCGGCAGGCGCAAACGCAGTTGCGGCTGTTGCGTCGAGAAAACCGCTGGTGCTATCCACAGCCCACATTACCTCTAAGTAATCTCCAGCGTTAAGATCAAATATTGATGAGCGAGAAACAACCAGCGTTGCCCCGTTTTGGTGTAACGCATTCTTCATTGTTGACCCGGTAACGTCTGATCCATTAACCCGTGGCCAAAACCAGAAGTTTACTGTCGAAGCAGATGTTGATGAAATCTGTGCTGAGAAGCTAATCATGTATTCGCCAGCTTCATCAAAAACTATGCGAGATGCTGGAGTGCCATTAGCAATACCGGACGAAATCTCAGCGGTGTACGTTAAAGCGTACGCCGTATTAATAACCGCCGCAGTTTGATCCACCGTAATGCCGCCAGAATACTGGCCGTCTTCAAGCACAATCTGAACCCAAGCACCATTTTTGCTTACGACCGGATACAGGTTTTCCCTGTCCCACATAATCGTGCCATCGTCTGCCGCACTCTCACCGCCAGTTTGCTGAACCAGCGCAGAGCGAGTTTGAGACAGGTACGACATAAGGCGTCGGCCCCAAGTCTGCCAATCCTTATCCTGCGGCTCTGGTGGACGGTTCTGCTGGGTCATCTACGACCGCCGCCAACAGCGTCAAGCCGATTAATGCCTACGCGCCAATCAGCCAAGCGCTCACCTTCAACACGCATTCGAACCTGACGCCCAGTAAATCTGACCGATGTTGGGTTGCTCATAGAATACGGGCCGTATGACCGTTCCGTGCCGTTTGGATAAAAGCGCGTCTTAAAGATAGCATTCACGTCGCCTTGCGATTTTTCATCCGGCAACAATTCAGTCACGCTCATAACTTGGTCGCCGGTGCCAATGCGGAACGGCCCAGTTTCAGCAAACGGCGTCAACGTGCCGTAGTCAAAGCCAATCTCATGCTCATATATCTTATAGTCTGCCGGGTCAGCCATCATGGGCTGGCGGAACGCGCCACGGTCAATGCCAGCCGTGCGAGCCAAATTGCCAATCATCCAAGTGTTTTCTGTGTAGTTATATGTGACGTAGCGGTCATTCTCAGTTGACGCCGCACTTGGGTAAAACCAAGTTACCTCGCCAAACATTGAGTTTGACATGCCAAACGCCTTGCTGACCTGACCTTTGTTGATGTCATTAAACACATAGTCAGCCACGTCGCACGGCAGCTCTTGCACAGCGCCACCTTGATATGTGTAGAACGAATTAACGCCCATCCAGAATGCGCCAGCGTCAACGACAACGGCAGCTTGCTTTGCAGCTAATCCGCATGACGTGCCAACACGCTCAATGCCGTAAACGTAGGGTGGGCCAATGTAGTTGGCAACGTGGGCGTCGCGCGTTGTTAAAAGCAAAGTCTGGCCGCGAACGGTCATGCCTTTCATCAGCGCGCCGGACGTGTTTAGCTCAAGATCACCGGCTTCGTTTGTAGCGGCTGGCGTCCATAGATTATTATTTTCTCTGTCTGACCATTGTACCTTGCGAGGATTGCCGCCAGCGCCAAGCGCAAACAGGAAGCGCTCTTCAGTTACAACGCAGCCAAGATTGTTAACTGGAGCGTTAGACAGAACTGCCGCGACCACTGCTGTGTTGAGTTGCCACTCGTAAATCTTGCCGTCGTCTTCGTTGCAGGCCAGAAGATACTCGCCCCATGATTCTAAATCCCAGCTTGTAGCTGGCTGAATGCGAACTGTGTCAGGCCGGGCAATGCCGTAGCCATAACTGCCGTATGTGCCGCCGCCAAAGCCAGTAAACGAAATGGCGTCTTCTCTACCAGCGGTTAAACCGGCAGGAGTAATATCATAGCGCACACCGGGTGCGGTCCAAATGTAAAGTTTGTCGTATGTACCTGAAGAAATCCAGCGCACGTCGTCATTGGCTACCCAAGTCAACATGCCGCGAAGAGTTGCGTTGGCCGCTGTTGATGAACGTAAACGCCAACCGCCGATTGGGCGCATAACGCCGTCGCCCCAGCGGATTAAGCTCGCATCATGCCAGCGACCCATGCTTTGCAAGTCCGTCCCGTTTTTGTAGACGCCAGCGGGAATGTTCAGATCAATTAAAGCCATTGTCGCCTCTCACAGTATGCGCTTGGTTTAATGTAACACAAAGTATGGCATAATAACAACGCTGCCAACTATAGTTGCCACCGCATCCCATTTGTCAGGAGTGCCGCGTCCAGTGGCGTCGTAGATTTCTTTCCCCACAGCAGCCAAGCAGCATGCAAGAAACCCCCAGAGCGGGGTTGAATACAAAGTGACGGAAGCAGCTATTGCCGCCCCCGCCAAGAAATGCGCCTGTTTATCAATGGGCAGTTTCATCGTCACCTTCCGCTGGAGCTTCAAGCGAGCTTGCAAGCATTCCGACAAAAGCCTCACGGCCCACGTTAAGCTGATCCAAGTTAAACTGTGCGGAACCCAGCTTACGATCTAAATCGCTTACATGGTTTAGCATAGTCTTCTGTGCATCAGTAAAATCATCTACGTTATATTCAATGTCGTTGACAGTAATGAGGTTCTTTTTATCTTTACCCATGACAGTCTCCTTTTAGGTTATGGTTTAGTGGGCCAAGTAATGTCTGCTGGGAAACCCGCCTGCTGTGGCACACCCAGTAGGTCAGTCCTGTACTGTGACCACTCAGCCTGTTTGTCAGACGTAAGGTCAGCCCAGCGAAGTGGGTTAGACACCAGTGGGTCAACGACTGTCGCTAGGATGTTGTCACGCTCACTGCGTACCTGTGCTGCTGTAGATGCGTCTAGCTCTGCTTGAGTAGGTGCAACGTAAGCTGCGAAGTCTGTACCAATCAAAGCCATTACTTCATCGTTGTCGATAGTTGTGTCTGTGTCAGCAGGGTCAAGAGTGTAAGGTATCCAGCCAAACTTGGGGTGGTTAATCTCAACATCCATGCGAAGGTTGTCGGCTTGAAGTGATGCCGCATTGCGGACTTCTGTGATTGTAATGCTCATTATGAAATCCTTACCAGTAAACCACATCGAGAAATTGTTCCAGTTCGGGTACTTGCAGACATCCAGCGCCAAGTACCCGAAAGACTTGTGTTGCCAGTGGTTGTACCTGATATATTTATGCCTACGTTGCTATTGAGAGTAACATTGTCCCCTGTAACCATCTCGTAAATACCCAAATTACTACCTGCGACAGTATCGCCTTTTGCGTGTTGAGTGCCGCTGTAACGAACCCCATTACAATAAGTCCCAACGTCACCATAGGTTGTACTACCACCAGCCCCACTCAAAATATTTACAAGGTTTCTACTGTCATCAATAACGGTAGTACCGTTTACTTTAATCGCCATCTTCGTGTTCCTTCACTATTAGCGTAGAGATTACCAAGGAAGCCCAGCGGTAGTCGTTGGGTTCAACTCAGCGTTGATCTGATCCGTAATGCTTGCTTCAACGTCAGCACGGACGACTGTATCCCAGACCCAACCCAGAACTGTGTCTTGAGTTAAGCTATCGAATGCAATGAAGTCAGATGCAGATGCGTCAGGTGTGCATGAGGTTGTGCCGTATGAGCCAGCCGAAGCCTCCCCATCCACGCCATCGCAGCGCCAGTGGACTACTGTCACACCGCCGTCTGCTGTTGTGCGCTTAAGGTTAGCTACAGACCATGTAAATGTTACAGCCATAATTATTCTCCTAGTTTGGATTTGAGTTCGTCAATCTGAAGCTGCTGCTCTTTGATTGCTTCGATAAGAACAGCGACCATGTTGCCGTACTTCACTGACTTAATGCCTTCGTCGTTAGTGCTGACTACATCAGGTAGAACTGCTTCCACCTCCTGAGCGATTACACCGACCTCTGAGTTGCCACTCTCTAGCCAATCGAATGAGACACCACGAAGGGACTTAACGGCATCCAGAGAGCCTGTGAGCGTCTCTACGTTGGTCTTGAGTGTGGCGTCTGAGGTGGTGTTGAAGTTGGCTGCGTTTACTGTGCCTGAGAAGTGGGCGTCGGTGAAACGAGCAGATGCACCGCCAAGAGAAATACCAGCGTCACGCTGTGCATTCGTTGATGTGTTCCACGGGATAATACTGTTAAAAGTATCGCTTGCAGAAAGACCTGTGTCGCCTTGACCTATGTGTATCCGACCAGAACCAGTCCCAATACTACCTACAGATGTGCCGCTTTTGTAGAACCCTGCAATACTGCCATCCGATGTGAGGCGAGATAAGTTCAATGCTTGACCGCCGTCTACTGTCGCAAATATTGAGCCATTAGGAAAATGTGCTGAACCAGAACTTGTTGTAAAGCCAGAAGAACTGGTGCGACCCACCAGCAAGTTACCGCTGCTGTCCAGCCTAGCGGCTTCTGAGCCGCCATTAGTGTGGAACGTCATAGCGTTAGATGCGTGCTGATAGTTTAACTGACCTGTTGTGGTGCTATCTGTATCTGCAAAGAATATTGCGCTGTTGGACGCATTGTCAGCGTAGATAGTGATACCTTCAGAACCAGAGCCAGAGCCGACTACAAGGTTGTTTGCACCACCATTGAATGAACTAGGCGAACTCGTCCCAATGCCCAAGTTGCCTGAAGAGTCGATGCGCATACGTTCTGTGGTGTTGGTGCTAAATAACATAGAATCTATGCTATGAGCGTAACCTATCCTACCTACATATGAACCTGTTCCACTCGTACTGTCAGTAAAGTACAACGCACTCGTGCTTGTGGAGCCGCTGTAGATGTTAATAGAATTACTGCCTGACCCGCTACCCACGTCCAACTGGTACAACGGATTTGCTGTCCCAATGCCCACTTTGCCTGACGAGTCGATGCGCATGACTTCTGTTGTGTACTGGGTAAATTTGATGGGGTTCCTAGCGCCGCCTGTACCGTAGCTGTCAATCTGTAGTTCGCCACCAGTTTTGCGGATTTGCCCGAAGTCAGATGAAGAGCCATACTTTGTGCCGCCTGATAGGTAAGCGTCTTTGAAGCGACCACCAGAGTAACCCAAGTCAATAGCATTATCCCTTACAGAACCGCCCGATATGTCATAGGGTGCAATGCTATCAATATTATCTGCAAAATATAGACCAGTATTAGTTGTACCTATTTGTATTGCATTTCCACCAGAGCTAATACTACCTACAGTTGTGCCGTCTTTTCTTAGAGAAAGAATTTCTCCATCCGAGGAGGTTCTATTTAATACCTTAACTGCACCACCATTAACTGTGTGGTATGCTAAACCTGTTGCTCTTATATCATGTCCTGTTGAGCCAGTACCATCAGCACTCGTCTTACCAATTAACACGTTTCCTGACGAGTCGATGCGCATGGCTTCTGTGCCAGAACCAGTGCCTGTGTAAAATAACATAGCCTGATTTGCAGCACCGTAATTACTTGAAGTTATTCTAGTAGAGTAACCTCCGTCAAGATAAAGACCGCCAGATTCACCTGCGTAAACAAAATTACCTAAAGCCGCATTATCGCTGGTCACAGTGCCTGTGACTGAAATTCCTGTGGCGGTGGTGGCGAGTTTTTGGGAGCCGTTGTGATAAAGTTCAACATCACCATCATCATTAGCCCTGAACAGTTTATTACTAGCGGGGTCTAATATTTGGAAAAACGAGTTTTCAGTAACCTGCATATTAAGATTACCAGTGCTATTAGCAATCCAACTATCTGCTCCGTTATGGTAAATAGCCAAATCTGAGCCAGCACCAAAGACAGCCTTGTCGTTGTCACCGAAGGTTATGTCAGCAGTCGTGCTTGCGCCAGCTAAGGTTGTTGTACCAGTGGCTGTAAGGTCAGTTGTTGTTGTCAGGCCCGTAACGGTTACACCGCCAGATGTCGTCGCAATCTTGGCCGCATCTGCATAAGACAACGTAGCAGCGGCAGTCTTACCGCCAATTGCGTTTACAACCGTATCCAAAGTATCCAGATCAGTGTTAATCTTTGTACCCCAAGTGTCTTCGGAAGCGCCAATTTCTGGCTTCGTTAAGCCATATGCCGTTGTCGTTGTATCAGCCATAATAATCTCCTATGCGGCGTTAGCCAGAATTATACTTCTCCTGAAAAGCGCTTTATTCCGTCAATGTGGGGAAAGCGCGGTCCAGTTACCCGGTGCGTTAGGAACACTCTGCCATATTTCCGTTGCAGGATCAACAGGCGTCCAAACTTCAGGTGTGTTAGGTATTGGCTCCCACTTCTTAACAGCGCTGCAAGTCGTACTCAGAACAGTGCTAATTAAAGCACTACTCGACTGAACACGGTTGCACGTTGCTACAGATGTTATAACGCAAACAATGTCAGCACTGCTGATATATATCGCTTCAGCATTGGCCGACACGCTACACGCAGCAGATATTTCTGCCGCAGTTGGCCTAACGCGAACCATGTCAGAACTAACAGTAGCCGCCGCAGTAATCAAACTGTAAGCATTCCGCTTACGGATGCAAGACGCCGTAACCGTTGCAGCGCCAGCAGAAGTTGCATCGCTTTCACGCACGCGCTGGGCAGATGACGCAGTTGTCGCCGCAGTCGTGCTAGACGCCGAAGCCTCACGCACTCTGGTAGCTTCAGACGATGTTGTAGATACGCCAACAACAATTGACGCAGTTAATCTAACGCGAACCGATGCGGCTGCGGTAGTTGTCGTGATAATAATCGTGCCAGCGCCGTCAGTAACAAAGCCATCCAGCCCGTAGTTATACGAGCCGTATGTAGCTTTACCGTAACCGCTGCGATATTCAGCCATTAGTCTAGCGTGACGTCAAGATCACCAGATGGGAGCCTAAATACATCGCCGGTATCAATCGCCTTGCTCGTCGTTAGCGCTGCATAAGCAATCAAAGTTCCGCTAGTAACAGCATCAAAAACGCCGACATACGTAACCGTGCCGTAACCCGCCGTAGCAACTGGCCATTCAATTGCAGCATTGTTTGAGGCAGTGTTGCCAGAAACAGTAAACGTAACAGCCTGCCTTGCATAGCCGCCGCCAGAAACTTCAGTTCCGCCCCCGGGGTCGGATGGTGCGGCTGTGTAAAGTGCAACATACCACGCAGTTGGGCGTGTCGCGGTGCCTGTGGTAAAAACCCAAGTTAAAACTTTGGTTTCAAATGTGTCTGAAAAGCTCATGTTAATACGCCCTTATTTTCATACGACGGCCTGATCCGCCAAATTTCGATTTTTCGCTCTCTGCATTTATAGCATCAATTGCGCTTTGATACAAAGCTGCCCAGATTTGCAAACGAGCGTCGTCCTTTAAGTATGGCGCAGAATGTACAAGCGAGCCATACAAGTATGCGTCAGGGTAATGCTCAAGCAACCAGTTACTCGTATTGCTGTCACTTAACGCAGCCAATTTAGATATGTAATACAGCTCAACAGTGTAAGTGCCATCTGGTACAGGATAAATTTCAATCTCACCGGCAGTAATCGCATAGTAAGCAGGCTCGCCGCTGGTGTTAAAGTTGGTGTACTTGCGGTCAAGTAATTGAAACTGCGAGATTAACTCAAGTGGGCGTGTCTCGCCGCTGGTAATGTAAAACCTAACAGCTTGCAGGAAGTCAGCGGGGATTGCGCTATACTGCGTATCAAGCTCAGCCGTGCTTCGTTTTTCTTGCCGCCAATGGCGAATGTCGCGAGCCAAGTTGGATTCAGCCAGCGTGACGAAATCGCTAGTTATAGCGGTTAAGTCATCGCGGTTAAGAAAACCTGCGATAGTTGATTTTAGCTCTGCGTAAGTTGTGATTGCCATTAGTAATTTTGTCCACTTGCTTTTAAAGCCTGAAACGCATCCGCCTCCCTATCAAGGAAACCCCATTGGCCATTGCGCCTAAGAAGATCCTCAAATTTCGCCCGAAACCTTTGAAACTCGGCCGCATTAGCTTGGGATATTGGATTTACTTGCCTGCCCGTCATAGCATCTGTGCCGACAACCCCAGCAACCTGTGCAGGGTATGCTGGCATGTTGCGCTGAATGGCACGGTCAGACGGTTGGGAAAGTTCCATAAAACCATCTTTTTCTTCGCCGGAAAAAATTGGCTGGTCTACACTTAATAGAGATGATGGCTCAGCGCCTAGCTTAAATTCAGTTGGGTAGTCATAACCATACATTTCTTGGTTCATTTGGCTGTTAGAGATAACTTCGCCTCCGCCCATACCAGCTTCATTTCCAGACCAGTTACCATATGGATCAACGCCCATAGGACCATAACCTTCAGCTCCACCTAAATTACGTGGATCAACGCCCATAGGACCGTAACCCTCAGCGCCACCCAAATTACGTGGATCAACGCCCGGCATACGATTTAATCGCTCCATATCGGAAAGCTGAGTACCAATACCCGGAGCCATCTGAGCCGCACGCTGAACGGGTGCGCCATTAGTTTCAAGCAAGCCGACAGCAGTTGGTATCTCTTGCGCGTCCTTGCCAAGCAAACCCTCAGACTGGTTCAATCCGCCGCCGTCAAACAAATCAACGTACCACGGCACATATTCGCGCGTTTCTGGATTAAAATAACCCGGCAGCTTATCATTTGCGGTTTGAGACATCATAGCATCACCGCGAGCATCTTTAGAAGCAGCGCCCCGTGTGCCAAGCAAAGACTTTAAACCGCCAAGGCCCAAATCAGATGTATCATCCGGGTCGTACTTCTTCTTACGGCGACCCATTTGCTTGTCGGTAGCTAAAAAATCAAAAATGCCCATGTGAGCCTCCTACTTCCCGTATTTTTTCTTTAAGCAAGTGCCAGCGCGCTTGCAAGCAGCAGGGGTCGGGCAGCCTTTACATGGCGTCATGTCATCAATCCTCATTTTTCAGCACAGTAACACATTTATTTTATAAAGGCCACGCAGGGGCAATATCACACATCTTCCAAGCCATCCATGACTTTTTTCATCCTATCATTTAACTTCCAATGCCCAGCGCGCCACCTCGCAGCATACTGCGCATCCTCTAAATCTAACCCACGACCAATATATGTCTTAATCCAATTATTCATACGAATATTTTTCATCTTCGGCGATAGCTTATGAAATGGAATAGGTTTCATGCAATGCCTTTTAAATTACGCTTAATAGCTTTCTTCCAACTTGACATAGCTCCGGACAACGCAGTCGCCGCGTCACTCGCCATAGTCAAACATAAAGCATCAGCCAAATCCGGCGACCTCAACCCACGCTTGCGCATGTCGTCCTTACTCTCAGCCTTCATTTTGCCGCCGGGCGTAAACGAAAATCTAATTGCAGTTAACTCTGCCAGCAATTGATCGTCATTCGGTAATTTGCACGAACGATTCTCCAACCATCCCTTAGTCTTAAACCAAAGCTCAGCCCGCAAATTCATGTAAGTATTTCCCATAGCAGGAGCCTCTCCCACATTAATCCCACGCACAGGCGCACCCAACTCACGCAGTCTGTCCACAACGCCACCGCCAACACCAATACTGTCAACCAATATCTCGCTGGGCCGCATAGAGGGCGATAAGCCCTCGTATTCGGCCATAACGCGTCCAACAGTCTGCATTAAATCTAAGCCCTGCCAAGACGTAATCTCAGTCACAACATTGCCGTACCGCTTACACAGCGCAGTCTTGTCCGAACCAAACCTAGCCACGTCCAAGCCCCAAATAGGCTTCTGGTCAGGCGTAACCTGAATATCGCGGCGAATAGCGCTTTCAACCAAGTGAAACGGAATAATCGTGTCATCATCCGCCATAGGAAACTCGCCCAAAACACGAATGCGGAAAGCATTGCTATCCTCACCGTATCTCGCACGCATCTCATCAACAAACTCGTCAGACACAAGTGGGCTATCCACGCAGGACCAACGCCGTGTCCACCAACTACTTGCCATCCGCGTCTGGCTTTCGTAAAACGTACCAGATGAACGCGTCGGGTTGGATAACAATATCGTAGTCGCAGCGTGGCCGGACATAGAACCCGCAGCAGCCTCAAACACCTTCTCAGGCACACCAGAAGCCTCATCCACAACCAACAGAACATTCGCAGAGTGTACCCCAGCAAGTGCTTCGGGCGTCTCAGCGCGTGACGTTCTAGCCGAAATAAAAGCCTCAGACGGAGCCGCAGTTAGCTCAACCCGGTCGGACTTAACCGTCAACAAAACTTTCAACTGGTCCGGCAGCTCATTAATCCACCGCTTTAACTCGGCAAACAAAGCATCAAACAACTGGCCGGACGTGGGTGCCGTAACCACAACCTTATTGGGAAACCGAAGCATGACGTACCAAAGCATCGCCCAAGACGCCGTTGTTGACTTGCCAGTACCGTGGCCAGACCGCACAGACATCTTACGCTCGCCGTTCGCCAGCGCGTTAAGAAACTCAGCCTGATAGTCGTATGGCGTTGCGCCCAGCACTTCCTGCACAAACAAAACAGGATCATCGCGGTAACGCAGCACAAATTCATCAAATGGATTGGCGTCAGTCATCTGTGACATCCTCATAATCTGCGTCAATCGCGCGGGACTCACGCTGGCGATCCTCAACATCAATCGCAGCAAGATCGGAATTAACCTTGCGTAGCGCGTCTAGGTGCATGTCGCTCACGCTAATCGTCACATTCGTCTGGGGCCGATTGCCGTATCGCTCCTGATTATACGAGCCAGCCATAAACTTGCGCCACTGAACCTTCTCACGCGTGGCCGAAATCTCCGACGTGGTGCTGGCCCCGTCTAGCGCGTCAACCATCTCCAAGCCCTGCTCAACCAACGCGTCTGCCGCAGCTTGCCGCGCCTTTGACACGGCAGAAGAATACTCAGGGATAGCGTGGATGGACTTGCTGAGATACTCACGGCTGCACTCATACTCAGCAGCAAGCTTGGTCAGTGTCTTGCCAGAGGCGAGCTGGTCAAACAGGTAGTCTGCTCCGCCTCGCTTGGCGATGTCTGCGAGTATGCGCTTGCGTAAAGGTTTGCCTGCCATTTGTAGAACTCCCATTTTATATTTTTTTTACATTGTTTAGGGGGTGTAAGGCAAGGGGGTACGGGGGTTGGCACCCGGTGACACACGGTGACACACGGTGGCGCTCGTGTCTGTGGGAGGTATAATAATAACACTACCCCAGAAAACGTCGACCGGGGGGGCATTTTCACATACCGTCTACCAAATACCGAACACTGTATTGCGTATACCGTATACAGAATACAGCTGTGGTACATAGATACCCCAAGGCTTGACCTATTGCCTGCCTTATTCCTGCCTTATTCCTGACACATTGTTGCCACTATCTTGACACATGTAAGGCGAATGCAATACGCGGTCGCGCTGCGTGTGGCATTGTGGAATTGGTGCGCTGTGGTACGGTTAATTCTATTGTGACGTAACGTCACTATTGCATTGCACATATGCTATATATATACATAGGGTACAAACATGGAGAGAAACAATGATTGATGTAAAATTCGGAATATCTTCTACAGGCTTTGGCGGCCTTATCGAGCAACCAAAGTTTGACGGCCTTGACCGGAGAGTTTTTGAGATACTTGATAGCGGCCACGTCGTTTGGCGGCATGAAGAGGAATGGTTTAGCTTTGGTAAGCGTGCTAGATCATATGGTTGCCCAATGAAGCTTGATAGTTTCAGCGTTGGCTAGACCTTGACCTTATAGGGCAGGTCCAACGTGGCCTGTCTCGATAAGACCAAGACCACGACGCAACACAAACATGGAGTTAATCAAATGCAAATCATTATCACAAAGTACCTAGGCCCAACCAATCGCCTTGGTTCACGATATAAGGCAACACACACCGGAAATTATACATCGGTCACGCTCAGCGCTGATTATTCTATGAATGCGGAGGCCAACCATGTGGAAGCTGCTTTGGCTCTTGCAGAAAAGCTTGGCTGGGAAGGTGACTACACAGGCGGCCACACAAAAGATGGCATGGTTTTTGTAAATTCCGATGATGGCTACTGCTTTAGATCATTTGGCAAAAAGGGCGAAATATAATGTCAGATACATATGCAATTTTAGGTTTCAGCGAAACCACAGATGGCCCGGAAGTTATGTTCGAAAGCGATAGCTCCGCAGAGTGCGACAGATGGCGCGAAACTTACACGCGCTTTGGAGATTGGGGCGGATATGATTGCCTTGCCCTTTACGAAATTGCGCCGGGCCAATCTGCTTTATTCATTCACATGAATGATGCTCCAATTATAACTTGGGAAAGGGAAACAGCATGAGCATCCACATCTCGATTACGCAAAGCCAATCGCAACACCTTGTGGACCAGTGGAACGATCTGGCCAACAGTAGCTATCAGCTAACCTATGACGAAGCGCACCTGATCATGGCAGGCGACAACTTTGATGATGACCTTATTGAATATGGTGTTGCGCCTGTTGAGTTGAAAGGCGCTTGGAGTAAAACAGGTAACCCAGTTGACCTAGCAGTGTGGGCGTCTGATGTCTGCATCGAAGAGGACGTGGCATAATGGAAAAAGAGGATTGGCAAATTGCTGGAATGTTTGCCGTGGTTTTTGCGGCAATAATATTTAATCTCACAATGATGTAAACAAATCGCCCGGCCATTGTGCCGGGCTTTTTAATGGATTGTATCACCTTTGAGCAATTCGCTATCGTGCAACTCACAAAGCACCTCCGCAAGGGCTTGCATGAGCCTTTCCGGCGTTGTCTCGTTCAATCGTTCTTCGCAATAATCAATCAACAGCCCGGTTTCAATTTCAGCGTCGTCGTTGTCCTCACATTCAAGCAATAATCGCAAATCAATCTTAAACGCCATTCGCCCGGCCTTTCAAAATCGCCCAGCGCATTTTAAGGCGCGCTGGGCTAGTTGTGCGAGCGTTTGGGAGGGTTGATACCCGCACAGCCTTAATAGCGCTTAAAACAGCCTTAGATCAAGCCCCAGAGCTATTCAGCACATTCAGCCCCTAGCGCCATGTATCCGCAGGCGTCAATTGAGCTGTCCCAATTCGGACCACGTTTTAGCCGGGCAATTTTCAATAGCGTCATAAGGTGGCAAACATCCGAAGCGCTTATTTCGGCATCAAGATAAGCTGACCACATTTTTGCAGTCGTTCCGAAATTATCTTGCGGCGTGCCATAATGTTTTTGCCGTTCGCCGTTAATTAAATCCCCGGCAATAGACAGCACCTCTGACCGCGTGTTTTTTGCTTCACTCATTTTTTCTTCCTTTTGTTTTGCATTTCCATTTTGCGCCGCAAGATTGCGTTGCGTTCGTCCAACGTCCAGCTTGGTTGGCTTGGATCAAATTTCCGGCGGTTTGCAAAACCCTCCAGCTCGCCGATGTCTTTACAAGCGTTCAACCTATCTTCAAACGAGTGCATAGGCTCCGGCACATCATGAGAGCCAGCAGGACTGACAAACGCCCGGCCCCTTTCTATTTCCTGCAAAACCCAAGCCCAAACTTTTTCTTTATTCATCATTTCCGCCTTCGTATTTATTATTAATACTATTACCTAAAGGTAAATAGTATTAATAATACAAAATACTAAGAATAGGCCAATTTGTATTAATAATCAGTAATTGTATTAATCGCAAACCCTAAACCATTGAAAGTAATTGTATTAATTTATCAAAGACAATTAATACAATTAATAATCCCACCCAAAACCCTCAAACCATATTCTCTGCCGCGTAAAGCGCAATCAGAGCCGCTTCGGCCCTTCCATCGTCTTTTACCCGGCTAAATAGCCCGGCATATTCTGGAAAGCGCTGCATAGCCAAGCCCCGGCTTACACCTTTATCCCGGTTTAATCCAAAGTATCCTTTCCATTTTGCAGCCGTCACAAACTGCGTTGGCAGCTTGTTTGCCGCGCATGCCATTTGCAGCATGCCGTAGCCTTCGCCGAAGCGGAACATACTAGACACACCTTGACCCGGCATGGCCGACACCTGCTCCAATAAGCACATGCACTTTTCATCTGCTTCATTTTGCAGGATGTCCAAAAGGTAAGGAGAATTGATAATCGCCTTACCTTTTGTATTCTTCATTACCGGCATATCGTGGACTTCTAGCTTGCCCGTATCAGTCCAATATAGCGCGATTGCACCCGTGAAACCGGGGTCGCATCCATATATCAGCATTAATCTACTGCCGGTTGTTTAGGCTCTACTATAGTGCTGGCCTTTTCTAGCGCAGCGCTACGGCAAAACGCGCTGAAACTCAGCCCAAGTTTCAGCGCTGCATCTGAAATAGCTTTATCCGCTATATCACTAAATTGAATTAAACGTTTCTTGTCGCCCATGATATTCTCCTTTTTCTGTTGTTTTACTTATATATATTAAAAATATGTACTTCAAGTGAATTAGGTGTTGTGCATATCTTTTATTTATGCGAATACTTAGGGACGAAACACAAACAATGGAGATTAACATGACAAATATACATGACACATGGGACACCGCTGAGCGCTGGGAAAATATCAAGCAGCGCTATCTTGACCGTGCTGACGTTATATCTGAGCTAGAAGAGGATGAGCTAGACGCTGCAAATAGTTTGCGGTGGTCTGCTTGCAGCTTAGCTGAGAGCGTTAATAATTTGCTGCGCCTGCTATATGATGACGTTGTTGATTTTTCTCAGGCATATTATTTACTCAAAAGTAAATACAACTGGGACACCAGCGAATGCGAAGACAAAAGCAAAGTTATGAAGATGTGTAGCAAAGTCGTCGATGAGCTTGAGAGTGAATACCCACGTTTAAGTATGCGCGACGTTGAGCAGTTCGACAATGTCTCCGGCAAAATGCACCATTTTTTCGACACCAAGCCAAACCAGCATCAAATGAAAAAGTTTGAAGAGCATGGCATAACTTGGGACGGTGAAGTCGATGAGCATTGAGGTGAAGCTGGGCGGCGTTTCGTTTACCGCTCTTTGCAAAATTAGCGAGATTGACCGCTTATTTGTGGGTTCATCTGATTACATGGGCGTGGCTTATTTTTGGAGCCAGAAGCATCCTCAGAAGGCTAGGCTGTGCAAAGCGTCAATTGCTGCGCGCCGTAGGGTTCATAACGCCTTGATGCGTGAGGGCTTAGACCTTGAAGGTGACACGGGCATTCACCGATCCATTATTAATATTGCGCTTGAGCGTGAGGAGCAGGGGGTAGAATTATGAGCCGCAAATTAAATGGCAGGCTGGCCGATACCGTCCACACATTCATGATGGACCTTCCCGAAAACATGACAGACATTCAGTTAGCTTCAACAATTTGCGTTTTGCTGGATGGTTTTGTCGATACCCACGAACAGCGTGAGCGCATTTTAAATTCTGTTTTGCAGGCTATGGAGGATGCGGATGATGAATTTCTCCAAAATGAGAAGATTGAAAAGCTTGCCGGTATGGCAGGCGCGATTAATGACGCAAATCGTTTTTTAACTAAAGTCGCCGACAAGAGCGACAAGTGAATTGGTCTGAGCGTAAGCCGACATTTTTGGTCGGAATGTATGGCCCCGCATTAGTGGGTATTGCGGAGAATGCTCAGACTAATACCGCGCCGGGGTTTTATAGGGGTATTGGCCCCGGCGCACCTAACATTAAAGGAGAAGTAAATGCTAGTCCAATTATCACCCAAGGAGATGTCGCAATGCAATCAGGCTGCGGCTATGCGTTGGCAGCTTGCTAGAGCCTCTGGAATTGTTAATCAGCGCCGCGATCAGGTTAAAAGCCAGCAAGATTTAGATTTGCTGGGCGTTAAGGCAGAGCTTGCCGTGTCTAGGGTTTTTAATTTGGAACACCAGCACGCGGTTGGCGTTGACGATGGGCGCGACATTTGGCTGGACGATATTTCGATAGACGTTAAGGCCACGTTCCATAAAAATGGCAGGCTTTTGTTTAAGGACAAGCAGTCGTTCAAAGCAGACTGCGCTGTGCTGGTCTGTCAGATTGAGCTTAATAAAATGAATGTCGTTGGTTACGCCTCTCATGCTTTGTTTATGGATAAGGCTAAAGAAGTGGACTTAGGCTATGGCCCGTGCATGGCTATGGATCAAGACGAGCTAAACTCGCTGGAGCGGCTTTGGTACGCCGGGCGTATGTCCGGTTTGAAATTTTAAACAAGGAAGAGACAATGGAAAACACTATTATTATCACGAACTCGCATCCTCACGGATTTTGCTTTGCCTGCGATACGATAAGCAACGAGCAAGTTTTTATCCCGATCCATGTAGCTGAGGGCTACACCCTACAACCCGGCGATAAGATTAAAGCTTTGCTGGTTCCTAATTTTGCCGACAAGTCAGCTCGCGGTACGCCGTGGCAGGCGGTGCGTTTATATAGCGGAAAAGATGTGCCTATTAATCAAGTTGTGGCGGTTCGTGACGCCGAACATTTAAATGAGTTTTACGATGGAGATGATGATTTGACGCGCTCTCAAGTTGACAGTGAGATTTTAAAGCTGATCCAGTTTGGTGGATATTATTCCACTCAGGAGCTTGCCCAGCAAGCCGGGCTTGGTGAAAAGGCCGTAGGAAATAGCGCAATGCGTTTGTTTACCGCTGGAAAGATTGCCAAGGCTGAAGTTTATGGCTCAGCCAATGATAAGCAATTCACGTTTATCCTGTGGGCTGAAAAAGCCGATAACTTTATCGAGGTGGTTTAGGGCAAAGCGCAACTGGATCATTTTTTTTAGTTTAGTTGTGCTTTATACTTGTTAATATATTTTGCATATGCAATGAATGATTAAACGATAGAAGGAGGGTAATATGAAATACGATTGGGAAGCAAAGGTTGACCTTGAGGAGGTGATTGAGTTTGGCGATTGCGAATTGCCGCGACACCTAAAGATTGTTGGCTTGGTGGTAGTAAACGAGAATAGCGTGGAGGCTTGCTTAATTCTTGAAGAGGGCCTTGTTGGTGATGACGTTTACCACATGGATATTCTTGGCGATATTTGCGGTGATGCTTCAGGCGCTCTATTAGATTGCAGTAAAAAATACAGAGCTAAATACAAGAAAATGGCAGCGGCAGCTAAAAAAAGAAGGAAAGCAAATGACAATAATTAAATCTGAAGACATGTCCAATGAAGAGTATCACGCGCATCCTGCGCTTGGCTCTTCATCTGTTAAGACAGTCGCCAGCAAAAGCTTGGCACACTGGAAGGGGCAAGTGCGCAAGGAAAGCCACGCCTTTGATCTGGGTAGCGCAGTCCACGCCATGCTGCTTGAGCCTGAGAAGGGCCTAGTTATTCGTGGCCCTGAGACACGGCGCGGCAAGGCTTGGACTGAGCTTAAAGATGAAGCCGACACTTTAGGCAAGATTTTGCTTACTGAGGCTGATTACGATTTAGCCAACAGCATGACTGACGCCTGTATGAACAACAACATGGCAAACCACTTGCTCACCAATCCTGATTTGCTGGCAGAAGCTTCGTTCTTCGCCACAGACCCCGACATTGACATTGAGTTGAAAACTCGTCCAGATGGTCTTTTGCGGGAGGCTGGCATCGTGCTGGACGTCAAGACATGTCAGGACGCATCGCCGCGTGGCTTTGACCGCGCTGTTCGGACGTTTGGGTATGACATTCAAGCCGCGTTTTACATGCACGTTTTGAAGCTTAACAAAGTGCGGGTGGATAACTTTATATTCGTCTGTGTGGAAAAAGACAGCCCTCACGTTACAGCTTGCTACGAGCTATCTGAGATGTACCTGCGCCACGCTCACAACCGCATGATGGCAACGCTAGTAGACATTAAGCAGGCTCAAGATAATGACGAATACGGCACAAACTGGCCCGACCTTGGCACGATACATCTGCCAGCTTGGATGGACAGTGAAACCGCGTTTTAACTAATCCCAGTGCAGGGGTGCTGCACAAAATAGAAGGAATTGCATAATGCAACATATGATAACAGACGTTACTGCCCGTTACCCTCGACTAAATGCAACGTACAAATTTGACACTTACGACAATAAGAGCGTCAAATGCGATCCGTTGGATGATGGTGCGGCATACGAAATGTCTTTTGTAATGTCGGATGACAAGGCAAAGGAATTGCACAACCTGTGCATGGAAGCTTACAAGAATGCGTCCGCGCTTGACGTAAAGCGCAAATGGCCAGACAAGCCAGCAATGCTGCCATACAAGCGCAACGACGATGGCGAAGTCGTAGGCAAGTGTAAGCTGAAGGGCGCTTATGGCGGAGACAAGACACAGCCACCGAAGCAGGTTGACGCGGCGCGCAATAAGCTGGCCGACGACTTCATGCTAACAACTGGCAGCAAGTGCAACGTTGCCGTGGTGGTTGTTCCATACAACACTGGCAGCATTAACGGCGTGTCGCTTAGGTTACGCGCGGTTCAGGTGCTTGAGCTTGCAGAGATGCAGGGTCAGGATGATCCGTTTACTGCCGTGTCGGGTGGTTTTACCGCAAGCGCCACAACACTGTCTAAGCCGGAGGTTGACGATCCGTTTGCTATGGCTACATCTGCCCCGGCTGCTTTGTCCAATGCTGCTTTTGAGGACGAAATACCTTTTTAGACACGACACGGTGTCAAGTCTAAGAACTTATGCCCCGGCGGGTTCAGTTAACACCGGGGCATAAATCTGGAGCCACTAGGCAGTTAGTAAGGAAACATATAATGAAAGTCTTAACACAGAGCAAGTTTCCAAACGCACGTTGGAGCGAATTTGGTCAAACAATTATTAGCAATCTTGAGCTAAAGAAAACGTCGCAAGGCGAGTTTCATGGCCCATGCCCATCTTGTTCAGGCACAGACAGATTTTGGATTAAAGAATTTCAAGGCGAAGTTATGGTCAATTGCCGCAAGTGCAACGACTATAAATCAATCAAGGATAGGCTGCGCGATATGTCACTCTGGCCACAGCCGGGACACACGCCGACAGTGGAGGTGAGACGAGATGTTGAATGGCCTGAGCGTGACGCTATGAGCAGTCACCCGTATCTCGAAAAGAAGCGCCTGAAGCTTCACAACGCCAAGATTGACGGCGACACATTGGCAATCCCAATCATTGACGTGAAGGGCAAGCGCGTTGGCGCGCAGTTTATCGACGCAGATGGCAAGAAGAAATTCTCCTACCAGCTCCCGGTGATCGGTAACTTTAGTGTGATTGGTGGGCCTATTCGTGATTTTGCATATATCGCAGAGGGCTGGGCAACCTCTGCCACAGTGCATGAAGCCACAGGGAAGCCCTGCGTCTTCGCACTGAACGCTGGCAATATCTTGGCGGTTGTAGACAACCTGCAACAAGCTAAGCCCGACACAGAATTTGTTATTGCCGGGGATAATGACGACGCTGGCCGCAAAGAGTGTGAGCGCGCATTCTCTGAGTTGGGCGTTGAGTACATCATGCCTGAGAATGATGGCTGGGACTATTCCGACATGTGGGTCAACCAAGGCCCTGATGCGACACGCAAGGCGCTGACAGTGCAAAGCGTGATGGATCAAATCTTCATGCCGGGTGAGGCAATACCGCAACTCAGCCGCAACTACCTTGTTAAGGGCTGGTTGGGCGACGGGCAGATGTCTGTGATCTATGGCCCGTCCAACGTGGGCAAGTCATTCTTTGCTTTAGACATGGCTTGGCATATTGCTGCCGGGCAGGAATGGAACGGCCATAAAGTCATTGGCGGATCAGTTTTGTATCTCGCCACAGAAGGCGGCATGGGCATGCACAACCGGGTTGTGGCTCTCAGCCGACAGTACCCTGAACACAAGGACGTTAAGCTTGCCGTTAGACCTTTGCCGGTAAACTTGCTTGATGGCGACGTGGACATGGTTATATTGGAAAAGCTATGCCGTGAGGTGTCGCGCAAGCACGGACAAGTTAAGTTTATTGTTGTGGACACGCTCAGCCGATCTATGGCTGGCGGCAATGAAAACTCCCCGGAAGACATGACCAAGTTTATTGGCAACTGCGATAAGCTGCGCGAGATAACAAGTGCCAGCTTGGCAGTGGTGCATCACTCCGGAAAAGATAAAGCAGCGGGAGCGCGCGGCCACTCAAGTTTACGCGCGGCAACCGACACAGAGATTGAGTTAGACCACGATGAAGTCACGGGGATGCGCACGGCAAGGGCAACCAAGCAGCGCGACATGGAGACGGGTACGCTATTCTCGTTCAAGCTAAACGTGATTGAGCTTGGCATAGATGAGGACGGCGATGCTGTAACAACCTGTACCATCCACAAGGCGTCAGACAGTGAGATTGAGGAAGCTAACAAGCCACGCATCAAGGGCAAGAACCAGTTGCTTATTCGCAAGGTGTTTACGCAATTGCGCGGCGAGGGCATAGGCAATCCAAATCCGGGTGGCCCCGGCTGGCCTGAGCCACGCACCTTTTGGGTTATCTCTGAGGAGACAGTGAAGGATCACTTTGTTGGCAAAGTGTCCTCAGTGGCAAATCCGCGCTCTACATATAAGCAGTCTATTGAAGCGTTGATTGGCGCAGGACATTTGGTGCAGAACGAGGGTTTCGTTTGGTTCACTGATAAAGACGGTAAATGTAAGGATGTTTCGTAATGCGTAGCAGGGCGCAGCAATTGGCCGTCGAGCGCGCGGCAAAAATTAGGGCATTTGTAGACAATTTTAAAATTAATGCAGGCTGCAATCGCTGCGGCTACGCTGAGCATCCTGTGGCTTTACATTTTAACCACTTGGACCCTTCAGATAAGGTTATGAGTGTTTCAAAGTTAGCCAGTAAAGGCGTAATGAAAAACGTCGTGGCCGAAATGGAAAAGTGTGAGGTGTTGTGCGCCAACTGCCACGCCATCCACACTTACGCAAACAAACACCACATAGATGCAGCTAAAGGAGAAGAGTAATGGAATGGATTGATTGCCCTGAGTGCAATGGCACTGGATCACAGGAACGCGAGACGTTTGTCACGCAAAGCCTTAACAATGATTATGGCTTTCCAGACACAGAAACAACTGAATGCGATAATTGCGCAGGAACAGGCCAAGTAGAGCCTATGGAGGAAGACGAATGACCAAGACTTCAGACGCCACAATAGATCATCTCATCAAGTGCGCTGAGATGAATATGTGTCAGGGCGAGATTGCAGAATTGCTGCACATTTCCAATTCAACGGTCCACCGCATCGCAAAAAAATTAGGTATAACTTTAGCCAGAAAGGTAAGGCATGGAAAAAATAATGAAGTATATCCGGAGGCTCGAGAGAGTGAACTCGATCATGCTGAGCGAGCCGAACACCTTGAAGAGGCCAAACTTGCAGCAGAGGCTACAGGAGCAGAGCGTGCTGCTAGAGAGGCTGAAATCCGCTTTAAACGCTCTCCCGAAGGCAGACTAAAGGCAAGCCTTCAGGGCGTCACTGACAAGTATAAGCGATACGAGATAACTTACGGCCATTGCATTCTTGAGTTTGAGCGGCTGCAATACAAACTAAAAAACCGTGGGCCATTGCCGTCGATGAAGCCACGGCAAAGCACGATGCACAAGGGCGCGCTTGAAATAGCTAGCAGGCGTAAGGCGTATGGCATAGCGCAAGGTGAGAAACTTATCGGCATGCTGAGCGATGACCAGCGCGTTACCGTAGCGGACGCCGCTGAGTTGCTTGGGGATAGTATCCCACGCACAGCCAGCTATTTGAAGAAATTGGTTTTAGCTGAAAAAATACACCGGGTGCGCGATTATGTGGAAATCAAGGACCAGACTAAGCCGCAATGGCGCTGGGTGTTCTGCAAGCAGCCTATCGAGGCATTCCATTCACCATTTGAGGATGAACGATGACTTACTGGGCAGCACTAATACTGACATACACCGTAAACAGTGGCGTTACCTCCTATGAGGCCACGTCAACTGTCTACTTCAAGGACATGCAGACATGTTCAGTGGCCATTGATGCAATCTATCCCGTCATCCTGTCGCAATCCAGAGACAGCATGGCGCAATGTGAGCGAACTGACATGCCGTCAAGCAGCATCCGGCCATTGGCGAGGCCGAATAGTTAAAAGATACTGGGGGCGCACTTAGGTATATTTTAGAGAGACAAGTAATACTGCGATATTACTTAGCAAAGCCAAATCAATCGAACGAAGATAAAACTTCTTGCATACTACCCGGCTCAAATAATTCAGCATCCAAGTGCGTTGAGCTTGGCCTGATTATTGGGTCATCTCCACGGCAGAAGAAAATCTTATTAAGGTCCATCGACACGAATGCGTAAACGTCAGACCTCTGCCGGATTTCGCTTTGCTTAGTGAAGAATTGATATTTCTGGTGCCTGATTTTTGATGACGTCTTGACCTGCAAAGTCAGTATGCGTGTATCCATCTGTATATACGCGTCATGGTCCTGCGAAGGCGCAAGGGTGCAGAAATAGCCAGCGAGGGACAACTGAGACAGGGCGAGATATTCTCCCGCCCTTCCGACATTTGCGCTTGCGGCTTGATCCTGCAAGGTTGGCTAGCCTAGCTAAGCCATCCATAGATTTGATTGGTTTGCTCAATCCGATCATCAAGACCGTGATAGCCACCGTTGACGCGTTTAGTGATTTTGCGGATCGTCTCCTCATCAACACCCGTCTCAGCTATTTTAAACAAGCCATTGGTGCGGAAAAACCACAGAGCAGTCTCAAACGCGTATGTGCTGGCAACTAGGTCCGGATCGGTCATAACTTCGGGGATGCCCATGTCGGATGCAAAGCTGCGATAATTTGATTTGCCTGTGAGTTGCAGAAAGCCTCTGCCACAATATAGCGAGCCTTCGCACGATGCCTGATTGCCGTTGCCCATGCGGTCAGCGTAAACCTTGTTGGCCAGACCTGACGGATTGCGCGCATATGGCTTGGCACTGTCAACGGTAGGGAAGCGCGACGGCCACACAGCCATGATCCGTTCCGGCGTTGAATAATGCAGCCCCTCACGGGTACGCTTAAAGCCACCGCTTTCATGGTGAGCTTGCCCCATAAGATGCGCGCCACGTTCAGGCGACAGGTTGAAATGCTTGGCGATGGCTTTAGCAGTATTTGGCCCAAACGCACCATCAGCGCCAACGCTGATTTTGGCTTGCAGGTTTTTCATTGCGTCGCTCATGTCATTTCTTCCCAAAAAATTTAGTTGCAGACCTAACGCCAAAGCTGGCGCTTACGATTACGCCAAGCGTGTATTGATACCAGCTTGGCATAACATCCAGCGCGGCAAAGCCTTGGGCTACGATGACCCGGCCCCATTCACCGAAGAATGCTAGAATTAAAGGCACTGAAAACAACACGGTAAGCCACTCATCTTTCCAGCTATCGCGTGACCCTTCTGCCATGACCTTTTCCCAATCGGCCTCAGAGGTGGCCTGTGACAGCATGATCTGGGCTTGAGCTTCAGCTTTCGCAATCTTGACTTTAGTTTCGGCGGCCTTCTGCTCCATCTTACCATTTACGATGCTCCCGACGATATTTGCAATTGGGCCTAGTAAAGTTTGAAACATTATTTTACCTCCTTACCGTTCATCCATATGCCGAAGCACCCTGTTAGCGCGCCCATGCAGACGCTAACAAGCCCTGACTGAGCAATGCTAGGATCAGGTAGCGACATAAACCAATGAACCGCCTGATACGTTAATACTGTCACCGCCAGCATCATTAGCCGGGGCAATACTTTCCATTCATCTAGTTTAGTTGCCATTACCATTTCCCTTGCTTTTTGCCGAAATAATAAACGCCCACGCCAAAGACACCAAATCCTGATACCACCACCAGAATGCCCAAAGTCCACTCCAGAATTGTCTGTTGTATTTCCGCCTTGCGATACAGAGTTTTCTGGCGGTCCTTGCGAACCCTGCCTTCGATGGCCAGAAGCTCATCCCACGCAGATTGGCCAAAGCCGAATTGAATATATTGTTTAATCTCAGCACGCATGGCCTCCGCTTGTTTTTTCTTAGCAAAGATGTCCATCGCACTTGGGCCAGAGCCTCCAAATAGTACGGCGTACCACGGCGGATTTTCACTGCGCTTATGCGCAAAATTAATGTCAGAAAGTGCGCCAGCAAATTTGGCCAAGTCGTTGGAGATGCCGCCGATATCCCTGCCTAGCTGGATGCCCTTTTTAATTGCCGAAACGGCAGATTGGGCTACTGCAAATGCGGTAAACGGATCAATCATGCGAACACAATCCTTACTGGGCAATTATAATTCGGGGATACCCGGTAAACCTTATCGTACCAACTGCCATTCTTTTTGCCTTGGCAATCATAGTAGCAGTATTTGGATAGTTGATTTGACCCATCAATCCAAGTATGACCCCAAGATAGAAAAACCAAAACGCAGAGCATGTTACCTCGCCATCAGCTTGTCAATCTTCTCTTCCAGCTTGTCGAATTTGCTCATTATCTGCAAAAGAACTTGATTGCTGTCAGACTTGGTAACGTATTCTTTGGCCATTTCTTCGCGGGTTCTATTAAGTAGGATACGGACGCGATCAAGCTCCTCTTTCTGTGTTTTAATCCACCAGCCAAGACCGCTGATTACTCCGGCAAAAAGTAAATTCAAGATTGCGTCCATTTCCATTTTAGTAACTGCCTTCCCAAACACGGAATTTGGAAAAGTCCCCAGACATCATCTTGCGCTTGACCACTTCCTTGGCGGCTTCTGTATCAGACCATGATACACCAGCTTCCTTTAGCCATGTGGCAAGTACAGCGCCGTCTAAGAAGCCGACAAGTCGGTTTTCCCCAGACATGCCTACGCCAGAGGCTTTGGCCATTTCCGCGTCTTTTAGCGCTTGGCTAACGTCGTGGCGTTGCTTAATGACCATGTTGTCATGCTCAAAGCTAATGGTTTCTGAAATTTTGGCCATGTCTTATACGGCCTTGGCGCGCTTAGTGGGGGCGGGTGCGGGAGCTGGCTTAACGTCACCAAGCACTTTAAGTGCATCTGGACGGACGCGCTGGAGGGTTTCAACCTCTGCGTCGGGCAGCTCTGCTATGTCATCTTTGACCAGCTTTCCAAGAGACGTGTGTATCTTGAAGCCTACAACTAAAACTTTTTTCATGTCATTCTCCGGTTGAGTTAAAGGGGCGACAAAGCCGCCCCTTTACTTAGTATATTACGAAGTTGTGTTGTCGTAAATCGCGCCGTTTGCTTTTTCGTTCTTAGAGCAAAGAGCCAATTCGGTTGTGACTTGACGAGTTGTGTTGTCGCCATTTTTGGCAAGTGCAACATTCTTAGTTCCACGCAATACTGCGCATTCCCACATGTTGTCCTGCAAAATGAAGACGTCTTGGCTGCGGTTTTCGCGAGAAGGCATAAACTGCACTGTACCCCAAGGTGTCACATAAACTGCGAGTGACTTAACAACAGTTTCGTCGCCAGCTTGTACTGCTGAACGCTGGTTGTTGTTACCAGTGAAGCCCAAAGCAACATTCATCTGAAATGCTGAGAGATAGCAAGTATCTGGCTTGCCGCCCTCTTCCCAGATTGACTGCATAACGTCGTCAAACTTGGCCTGCGTAAATGCAGTTGGAGCGCCACTGTCTGTACGAGCGTTGGAGCCGTCGCCAGTTGGGTTTGCACCTGAACTGGCTGAAACAAAGTTTACGTTAGTAATCAACCATGATGGTACACCACCAGTTTTACGGGCAAGAACATTGCTTCCGCCTACGTTGCCTTGGTTAGCAAACAGAGCCTTTTCGATGTCCAATTTTTGCTCTTTAGCGATGAGCAAAGTTTGGTATGCCAATTCTTTGGCACGGCCTGCATTGTCAACGGCTTCATCCGTATCGGACACGACTACAGCATTTTTGAAAATCTGTGTGCGTGCGCCAAGGCGTACAGTTGGAGTCACAGCATCGGCGGATGTTGAGTCGCCTTCGATGTGAGCATTTACCTGCGAACCGCGCAATGCTTGAGTTTGCCACTCAACGAGAGTGTTTTTTGCTTTTGTCTTGCTCGACTTGGAGTAAAACGGTGTGGCGCTAGGGTCTACATTGTAGATCATATCGCTTAGGTCTTCCCTGATGCCTACAGAATCGTAGGTATCAAATAGGTTGGTTGGCTGGGCCATTAGAGTGTCCTTTCAAAGACTTACTGTTTAAACATCAGGCTTAATGCGTCTGCATCTGAACCTGTTTTCTGCAAGCGCGTCTGCGCTTTTCTACGAGTTTCAGCATTTCCGTCTTGCCGTTTTTTCGCGCCAGCTTTTACCACAGGCCGGGCTTTCTCACCCTTGGACTGTGCTGATTTGCGCTTTGATACCAGCTCACGATATTTACGGGCGTCATTCAACGCGCGCACATATCTAGCATCGGTTACATTCTGCATCTCTTCAGGCGTAAACCCGTAAGAAACACCGGTATCAACCAATGCGTTTTTAATTGCTTCACCCTTTTGAGGATCGGCAATTTCAGGAATGAACTGCGTCAACACTTGTGCTTGCTCTTGAAGGTAGGCTTGGTGAGCCGCTTGTTGAGCCTGCGCGCGCTGATTTTGCACATTCTGAAGTTGGTACATATTTTGGTCGTATTGTGCCTTACCCTCGTCATACTTGAGCTTTTCTTCCATGTAACCAATTGGGTCACTTTCAAATAACTCCCGTGTTGGCGGGATTGGGGCTTGCAAACCACCATTTTGCGCTTGCTGGTGCAACTGC
>Ga0302130_1000304_pt1 | contig 35886 bp, 30 predicted proteins | sample CB9_surface_MG_FD_203117 | JGI IMG/M metagenome (GOLD analysis project Ga0302130, IMG submission 203117) | Marine microbial communities from Western Arctic Ocean, Canada - CB9_surface | ecosystem: Environmental > Aquatic > Marine > Oceanic | place: Canada: Western Arctic Ocean | collected... | reverse complement strand
AGTGCTTTTTCACCGCCTGACAGCAAGTGAATAGACGCATTTTTCTTGCCTGGAGGTCGAGCCATCAAGGTAACACCAGTGTTGAGTAAATCGTCACCGGTCATTTCTAAGTAGGCGTGCCCTCCACCAAATAATTTTGGGAATAGAGCCTGTATATGGGTGTTTACCAATTCGAAGGTTTCTTTAAATCGGGTTCGAGTAGTGCGATCGATTTTCTGAATAGCAGATTGCAGCGTCTCAAGTGCCTCTTCAAGCTCCTGATTTTGCTTGTCCAAATAGTTCTTGCGCTCTGATTCGATTTTGTACTCATCAATAGCCGCCAAGTTAATCGGCCCAAGGCGCTGAATACGATTAGCGATCAGTTGTAATTGTTCTTCCCAATCAACCAGTTCAGCGTCCTCTGACAGCGCGTCTAACAAATCAGCTAACACCCCATTTTTATCTTTGATCTGTTGTTCGACAGTACTGCTGAGAGTACTGACTTCCTGGGCTGACAATCGCTGCGTCTCTAACTCGCCTTGCAAATTCTGTAATTCTAGTTCCAATTCACCACGCCGTTTTTCCTGTTCGCGAGTCTCGTACTCCGTTGCCTCGACCTGCTTGCGAGACTCACCCAGTTCATCTTCAACTTTCAGACGCGCTTCTAATTGCTGCTCTAATTGCTGCTTGTGATCATCGGTGGGATCTTCTTTGATTTCAAATGAGAGACGCAGCTCCGCACGACGCTCTTCAAGTCTCTTAAACTGTAATTCCAGACGCACAATCGCATCTTTGATTGACGCAAGTTGCGTACTTAGGGAGCCCTCACGAAGGGCTAATTGCTGGCGATTATCACGATGTTGACGAGCAGTTTGACGCTCGCTATCCAGAGTAGTTCTCAGTAAATCACGTTGACTTACAAGGCCTGCTCTAAGCTCAGTATCGACTTCCATTTTTTCAATGGACTCTTGCAACACAACCCGCGCTGAAACGAGATTTTCATTTTCAGCTTGCGACTGCTTAAGAACATCGGCTAATTCACTGTCTGCTCGCTCCTTACGCGCTTTAAATTGCTCAATTTGTACCTCAAATCCACTCAGCTTAGAACGTAACTCTGCATAATTACTCTGTTGTTCCTCAATACTTAAAGAAATCTTCTGGCGAGCCGTTTCAAGATCCCTCAACGTAAGCCCATTTTCTTCACGCTGCTTTTCAAGACCTCCAATAGCGACTGAGAGCTCTTTGAGCTGTTTTTCAATAGCGTCCAACTCTTGTTTTCGTTGAAGAACACCCACCGTCGCATCTTTATCTCGCGCAACACGCGCCCAGTTTGCACCCAGCCAGATACCATCCGCGGTAACCACTGACTCGTGAAGAGCTAATTTAGCCTGCAAAGCAAGAGCCTCTGCCAAGGATTCAGCAATAAACACATTGGCCAACAGGGTCTTGGCCGAATCACCCTCAACGAGATCACTCAGTAACTGCCCTTTTGCTGAGGCCGAATGATGCTCAACAGTTCCTGGACTAACAAATAATAATTCACCTTTAGTGAAACCCTGCATAAGATCAACGGAGCTGGCCATGTCATCCACCGCAACCGCTTGCAAATAGCTCCCCAATACAGTTTCTACCGCGAGTTCCCAACCGGCTGCAGCCGTCATTTGATCAGCCAGCCTGGGTTGTTTGTCGAGCCCAGCACCCGCCAGCCACTGCTGTTCTGCATCATCACCCATAGCGGCCTGCTGCAGTGCTTGAAGTGACGCCTGACGCCCCTTCAAGGTCTGTTGGGTGCCACGAAGATCATCGCACTCTGTATTGGTTTGCAGCTCTTGAGCACGCAGTGTCTCAATCGCCAGGCGATTCTCTTGGCGCTGATTATCAGTAAGGGTACGCGCTTGCTCAGTCGCATCCAGACGATCTTTGATAGATGCCAACTCTTCCTCAGCTGGACTGGCCTGAAAGCTAGTCGCTTCGGCCTCTAAATTCTGCTTTCGCTCTGAGAGGCGTCGCATTAACTGTTCGAGATGCTGAATCCGTGACTGCTGTACCTCAGCTTGCTGCCGAGGATTGGCGGAATTCTGATTAAATTCGTCCCAGTTGTGCTGCCACTGGTTCATCGCCAGTTCAGCTTCTTCAAGCGCTGCCGTAGAAACCGCCTCTAACTCAGTGGCCTGTTCCAATGCCGGCGTCAATTCATCAAATTCTGCCTGCCAGCCAACAACCTTATTTCTATCTGCATTAAGATGCTCGTCAGTCTCTTGATAGTTGCGCTCAGTTTGCTGAAGCTCTCTATCAATATCTTGAGCACGCTGTTGCGCATGCTCAATAGCTTGTTCGATGCGGGTAACTTCACCGCCAATCTTATAGAACCTCGCTTGAATTTCGTTAAAAGCATCGCTCTGATCGGTATATTGCGTTCGGAGTTTTTCAATACTGGTATCGCAATGACTGCGCTGCGCAACAATCTTCTCTTTTTGAACTTCAAAACCACCAATCACGGCTTTTAGACCCATGGCATCCTGGTTATAGCCTCTCCACTTAAGCGTTAATAGCTCAGCGCTTAACTGTCGTTCTTGTTTTTTGTACTCAGAATATTTTTCAGCTGCCTTTGCCTGACGTTCTAGGCGACTCAACTGGCGTCCAAGTTCATCCCGTATATCGGTTAAGCGCTCCAGATTTTCCATGGTGCGCTGCATCCGGCTTTCTGTCTCTCTGCGCCGCTCTTTATATTTGGAAATCCCAGCTGCCTCTTCGATATAAATCCGCAACTCATCCGGCTTGGATTCGATCAGTCGAGAGATCATCCCCTGCTCTATAATCGCATAACTTCTCGGCCCTAAACCGGTGCCAAGAAAAATATCAGTAATATCGCGACGGCGACATTTAGTACCATTTAAATAGTAATTCGACTGGCCATCTCGAGTCACCTTGCGTTTGATAGCAATTTCATTATAGGCGGCATATTCACCGACAATTCGCTGCTGGGTATTATCAAAAATCAACTCAACAGAAGCCTGGCCTACCGGCTTTCGGCCACCAGAGCCGTTAAAGATGACATCCGACATAGAATCACCGCGAAGATTTTTCGCAGAACTCTCGCCCATAACCCAGCGCACCGCATCAATGACATTAGATTTTCCACAGCCGTTGGGGCCAACCACTGCGCAGAGATTGCTTGGGAATTTGACATTAGTCGGGTCGACGAAGGATTTAAATCCTGACAGTTTGATTGATTTAAGCCGCATATATAGCCATTTTTAGGTTTTAGCCTAGCCGTTTGGCGCTGTTATTGTCAGAGTGTCTTATATGTAAGTTTACACATTATCGTCGTGACAAAAAACACTAAATCGGTCATTTACAAACTTAGTTATAAGAACGGTAACCCGTAACCTACTATTTTCTCTGCCGATTTATTATTAAGCTGACTTGAGCACTCTTCTTATCGAGCATAAAACTATCACTTATCGCCTCCCAGTCACCAGCCTGAGGCGTAGCTGAACCGGATGAAGATAGTCTAGCGACAATTTTTATCCGTTTAGCGGTTGATAACTCTTGGCCTGCAACAAGCGCATCAGCGTCCGTCAACACAATGGTCCCCGGCAGCTGAGAAGCGCTTATCTTTTTAGCGGCTAAGGGCATGGGGGGGCCATCCTCTCGCAGCGCCGCCACAAAAACTCTCTGATCTGGAGTAGTCGGCACCCGTGGATCAATACTGACTCGGACCGACACATTAACTGCCTGCTCTCTCTCATTGAGCTGGGTCATCGGTGAACTACCGCCGGGTGATGAGGTGAGCAGTAATTGAGCGCGATCAATACCCGTTTGCAATCCCTGAAATATCGCACCAGCAGGATCCAGCTGCTGCTGTGCGCCCTGCCAATAGGTGATCGCAAGACTCAGGTCGCCATTAGCAAATGCCTCTATCCCTTTTAATCCAAGTACCGTCTGATTAGTAGTGTCAGCCGCAAATGCTGTATCAACGGCAGTGACGACTCGCGGAGTAAAGCGATTACCGTCAAGTAAAAATAATGATTCAGCATACTGGGCGAGTAGAAAACTATCGCTAGGGGCGACTTTAAGGGCGGCGGCAAAATACTCATTCGCACTCGCCATATCATTGTTACTGATCGCCCACTGCGCCAGCATTGCCCAATAATAAATATTCTCTGGGCGGCTTATAACGCGCTGCTGCAACGCTTCAATCAGTTCGACATTCCATGAGTCAGAGACCGAATTGTTGCCTACAGAACTTTGTAGTTCGATCAAAGCCGCTATTTCTTGATCCTCAATCGCTCCTACTTGCTGGTAGAGCGCAATCGTGGCCATTGGCAGCAGCAACACTAAAATAGGCAGTAACCAGAGCCCCCCCGAGAGCACCTTGTATTTTCGATTCGACGTCAGTGCGGTATTGGCTAACAACAACTGTTCAGCCTCAGTCATCAGCCTTGCGAATTGTTGAGCGTCAATATCGCCTACGTCTAACTGCCGCTGAAACTGGCCTTGTTGTTCTTTGAATAACCGAACATTGTCTTTCTCTGCGATTTTCCCCTGCTCTTGACCTTTATTAACTGAAGAATCGTCGTTAAAAACAAAGGGGTAGAGAACGAATAAAAAAGCAACCGCAATCAGAGTCAACATCCAGGTCAGCATGGCTATTGATTTCCGTTTTTAAGTAAATCAGCAAGTCGCTGTTTGTTATCTTGGATATCAGGATTCTGGACTTCTGATACGACAGCCGAACGTCGACTCAAGCCAAAAATAATTACTATTCCGATCAACAAAATGACTATTGGCGCAATCCATAATAAGTAGGTGCTTTTGTTAACCTGCGGCCGATAAAGAATAAACTCAGAGTAACGCGCCATAAGATGCTGCTGTATTTCGCCGTCAGTCATCCCTAGTTCAAGCAAACGCTGAACCTCTGCACGTAAGTCCTGAGAAATAGGTGAGTTAGAGTCGGCAAGGTTCTGGTTTTGACATTTTGGACAGCGTAACTCCAAAATCATGCTTTGATAACGGGCAGCGTAGGATGGGTCAGAAAAAACCACTAAATCAGAGGTCGCATTCACTGACCCTGACATCAAAAGCAAGACTAAAAAGACCAAGTTTTTCATTGTGCTTCGGCCTTCAGCTTCGCGTATAAACCGGCAAATTCATTGCTCCAAACTCGCTCATCAACAACACCGACGCGGCGATAACGAATCATCCCTTGGGCATCTATAAGAAAGGTTTCAGGGGCGCCATAAACACCCAAATCTATCCCTAGAGAACCTCTCAAATCAAACACGGAAAACACATAGGGGTCACCGCGCAACGTCAACCACTCAAAAGCATCCGCGCGATTATCTTTATAATTTAAACCAATGATTTTAACCCCACTCTCGGCAAGCTGATTGAGCATCGCATGCTCAATTCGACAAGCATAGCACCAGGTTGCCCAAACGTTGACCAAGGCCACTTCGCCAATCAACTGCTGCTCGTCTATAAATCCTTGCTCTGGGTCCAAAGCCTCTAGCCTGAATGCTGGGAAAGGCTCATCCACTAGCGCAGAAGGTAATTCCGTCGGGTCACTGTCCAAGCCAAGTAACAACACAACCGAGAGAACAACAAATAAAGCGACAGGAAGAAACAGCGCCAATCTCATCAAACCCGAATTCCTCCTACATTTGATGCCGTAGTTAAACGGCTTTTTCGGCGTCGATAGCGTTTATCGTTGCCGGCAATTAAACCACCCAGCCCGGCCATAAGCGCGCCCAACCAAATGCAACGTACAAAAGGCTTAACTTGCACTCTAATTGCCCAAGCATTGCCGCCGAGTGGCTCACCGAGGGAAACGTATAAATCTCGGGTTAACTTACCGTCGATAGCGGCTTCAGTCATTGTCTGCCCGGCTGCTTTATAATTGCGTTTCTCTGGCCATAGCGTGGTGATTAATTGGTCACCCACAGTCACCAGTACTTGGCCACGATAGGCAGAGAAATTAGGGCCATCCGCAGGCTTCACTCCAACAAATTGGAAGCTATATTCACCTAAGTCTACATGGTCACCGGGGACCATTCGCACATCGCGTTGCAGGTCATAACTCGCACTGAGACCAACACCCAACACACAGATTGCCAAGCCAGCATGAGCGATCAGCATTCCCCAGTAGCTTCCGGTTAAACCTTTTAAGTTAGACATTTTTCCGTCAACTTTTAGCAGTAAATCTTCAGCACTCATAGTGATCACCCAAAAAACCAATATAAGGGTCAATACAGCACTTAGCGAATAACTACTCCAGGATAATTGCTCGACAGCTAGAGCTGGCAATAACAACCCCAAGACCAGACTAATAAGACCTGGGACAACACCCTTGCGAAGTAATAGCCGAGCATCGGTCCACTGCCAGCGAGTAAAGCCAGCAAACCCCAAAAACAGCATTAAAACCGTAGTGATGGGTACAAAGAAAAAACTGAAATACGGAGGGCCAACAGAAATTTTACCCAAATCAAGAACATCTGCCAGCAGCGGATAAAGCGTACCCACCAAAATCATCGCAGTAGCACTAACCAACAACACATTGTTGACCATCAACATGGTCTCTCTAGACCAACCTTGATAGTCAGACGAAGACCTCATTTGAGGGCCCCGCAACGCAAACAACAGCAGTGATCCGCCGACCACTACAAACAAAAACGCTAAAATAAAAACACCGCGTTCTGGGTCACTGGCAAACGCATGAACGGAAGTAAGAATCCCCGAGCGCACTAAAAACGTGCCCAGCAGGCTTAAAGAGAAGGTAAAGATAGCTAACAGCAATGTCCAACTACGGAATACGCCACGCTTCTCGCTGGCAGCAATACTATGCATTAACGCGGTACCGATTAACCATGGCATGAACGATGCATTTTCTACAGGGTCCCAAAACCACCAGCCACCCCAACCTAGCTCATAATATGCCCACCAGCTACCCAAACAGATGCCAACGGTTAAAAACATCCAGGCGGCATTAATCCAGGGTCGTGCCCACCGTGCCCAGGCGCTATCAAACTGTCCACCAATTAACGCGGCAATGGCAAAGGCGAACGGCACAGAAAAACCCACATAACCCATATATAACATGGGTGGATGCACAATCAGACCAAAATCTTGAAGCAGCGGATTAAGATCACCCCCCTCGAGCGGTATCACTGGTAGTATTCGTTCAAAAGGATTAGAGGTCAGTAGTAAAAAAAGAGCAAACCCAACCGCGATAAACCCCAACACCGAAAGAACTCTGGCCGAAAAAACCAAAGGCATTCTTCGACTAAATAAAGCTACCGCAGCGGTCCAACCTGCCAGTATTAAAGCCCATAACAACAATGATCCTTCATGAGCTCCCCAAACGGCGCTCATTTTAAAGCGGTCTGGCAGCAGGGTATTTGAATTGTTTGCTACATAGGCAACAGAGAAATCATCGTTGAGAAAGGCCATTGATAAGCAGGCGAAAGACAATGCTATAAACACGAACTGCCCGAACGCCATGGTCTGTCCAAGTCGCATCCAGCTCTGGTAGCCCTTAAACGAACCTACCATTGGCACCAGGGTTTGAAAAACTGCCATACAAAGCGCAATTATCAATGCAATATGACCCAATTCAGCCGTCATAATTTGTCTGCTTTCCGTTTCTGTTTCTGTTTGGCTTTATAGGCAGCATTCATCGATTCAGCAACCTCTGGCGGAGTGTACTTTTCATCATGCTTCGCCAACACCTCGGAGGCTTGAAGTACCCTGTTCTGGTCAAGCTTACCCGCCGCAATTGCCGCTTCATTCTCTGCGAACAAATCGGGTAAAATTCCGGTGTAGCGAATCCCTAAAATGGCACTGCCGTCAGTAACCTCAAAGTTCACCGCTAGAGAGTTGGGATCTCGGCGCACACTACCTTCTACCACCATACCTCCGGCGCGGATAAAAGTACCTTCGGGAGCCTCTCCCGACAATACCTGAGATGGAGTGTAGAAATAGTTAGCATTTTGCCCCAGCATATAGATAATTAATCCAGTAGCGACGGCCGACGCGGCAATTATCATCACCACAATCTGCAAACGCTGTTTACGTAGTGGATGCATTAGGTACCCTCTTTAACAGCGTCTTGGCGAAGCTGCTCTCTGGACACTTCTCGCGCTATTTCTTTAAACACATTACGTCCCTGCAACAGCGGATTGATGATCAACCACGTCATCAACAGCACCGTGACTACAACAGCAGTCCACACATAAGCCCCATGGCCATCCATATTTAGCATGTGGCTAACGTTATCGAACTGAAAATTCACAATCCTGCTCCTAGAGTATTTTGCGTGGCCTGTTTCACTCGTTCACGCACCCAACTGGTCTTTCGTTCGCGCGCTAATATCTCTACGCGCACCGACAGTATTAAGGCCACTGCATAAAAACAATAAAAACCTAAGATCATTACCAATAAAGGTTGGAACATATCGGGGTGCATCGAGGGTGCTTCGGTAAAACGAATCGTTGCCGGCTGATGCAAGGTGAACCACCAGTCCACAGATTTATAGATGATAGGGATATTGACAGTGCCCACCAAAGCCAATATGGCGCTAGCTTTATTACCTACATCCTTGCTGTCAAATGCGTACTGAAGAGCTAGCACACCCAAATACAGAAATAAGAGAATCAACATCGAGGTAACTCGTGCGTCCCAAACCCAGTAGCTACCCCAGGTGGGCTTACCCCAAACCGCTCCAGTAAATAGCGCCAGAAATGTGAGTACCGCTCCGAGTGGCGCTGCGCATTTCATGACCATATAGGATAATTTCATCTTCCAAATCAACCCAATGGCTCCGGCTGTTGCCATTAAAAAATAGCCGGCTAATGCTAAAAATGATGCCGGTACGTGCAGATAGATAATACGGAAACTATTGCCCTGTTTGGCGTCTTGAGGCGCAAACGCAAGCCCCCAGACTAGTCCGCCCGCCAATAGCACAAATGTTAGGGCGGCCAACCATGGCAACCATCGGCTAGTGGACTCGTAAAACCAGCGCGGCGATCCCATCCTATAAAACCAGTTCCAATTCATAGTCTAATCTAAGTCCTAATTAATCGTCGTCAGGCGTAACACACTGGAAATCGCCAAGGGACAGAGCGCAATAGCGAGAGCCAGCATAGCACCCAAAATTGCCAATGGACCAGTCCAAGCAAGTCCTTGAATACTGTACTGCGCGGTGGCACTGCCAAAAATAATAACCGGCATGTAAAGAGGCATCACTATTAGTGTCAACAGCAGCCCGCCTTTGGGCAAAGATACGGTCAAGGCCGCACCCAAGGCCGCCAGTAGGCTTAGACAGCCAGTACCCACCGCTAAGCCAGCCATCATCGGCAAATAACCGTCAGTGGGTAACGAGAGCAACAGGCCTAAAAGTGGAGACACCAACGTCAACGGCAAACCCGTGGTCAGCCAATGCGCGGTGACTTTACCCAACACCGGCATGACTATCAACTGTGGGCTGATCAGCAGTTGCTCCAAAGATCCATCCTGATAATCACTTGCGAACAAACTCTCCGCAGAAAGCAATGTTGCTAAGAGCGCCATAACCCAAATGATACCGGGTGCAATGTCTTTCAGTAATTCAGCATCAGGGGTTGTTGCCAAAGGGACAAAGGTCGCTGCCATAATAAAAAAGATGAGCGGACTAGCAACCTCTCCTCGACGCCGATTGATCAGTAACAAATCGCGTCTGAGAAAAGCCCAAAAACCAGTGTTAGAGATCATTTCTAAACTGCTCCCTGAATAGCTTGATCCATTAGGGAGTAGCGGCGCACCGCTTTCATGGCGACAGGTTGATGTGTTGACAGCACAACCGAACCACCCCCATCGAGATGTTTCTGCATGCAGTCTTCAACCAAGGCTACACCTTGGCTGTCTAGCGCCGCAAAGGGTTCATCCAAAATCCAAAGTTTAGCGTCTGAAATGAGTAATCGGGCTAGTGCCACTCGGCGCTGCTGTCCAGCAGACAGTCGGTAACAGGGTACATCGGAATAACCTGTCAATTGCACACTGTCCAAAGCCGATAAAAGCTCTTCGCAGACTGTCGAACGGCCCGTCATCCAGCTAAGATTTTCTTCTGCGCTCAAGGTCACCTTTACCGCAGACTGATGTCCTAAAAAAAGCAGGTCAGAGAGATATTCAAATCGACATTCGGACAGCGCTTTACCTCGATAGTAAATATTTCCGCGCGTCGGAGTCAGCGCCGAGGTCAACAGTCGCAATAAGGTTGTTTTACCACTACCGTTAGGTCCTTCTATTTGTAGTATTTCACCGTCACTAAGATCCAGACACACAGAATCAATTATCTGAGTGTCGTCGCGCTCAAAGCACAAATCTTTGACAGATAGAAGGGATGGTCCAACCACCATACAGCCTCAAAATAGAATTATAAAAAGTGTGAGCATTATGCCAAAAATCAGCATCCATAGGTGGCCTTTGATCAATTTAATTCATAAACAATAGCCCACAAAGCCACCATCATGGTTCTGCACTGAAAAAACATTATCACGATGTTTCAGAGTTTAGATTGAGGTCGCTACTGTTGAGACTTACAATGGCGAAAAGGATAATCTAATCATGCAAATCTACCGAGTTGGCGGCGCCGTTCGCGACAAATTACTAAATTACCCCTGCCATGAAAATGACTGGGTAGTGGTCGGTAGCTCTCCAGAAGAAATGGTAGCCCTTGGCTATAGGCCAGTCGGACAGGATTTTCCCGTTTTTATTGATCCTCGCAGCGGTGAAGAATATGCCTTGGCACGAACCGAAAGGAAATCAGGCGTTGGCTATGGTGGCTTCACCTTTCACACATCACCCGACATAAGTCTCGAAGATGACTTAATTCGTCGTGACTTGACCATTAATGCAATGGCAGAGTCTGCTGATGGCACTATTACCGATCCCTATGGCGGCCAACAAGATCTTGAGAATAAGGTTTTACGCCACGTCTCAGATGCTTTTGCTGAAGACCCACTGAGGGTATTACGGGTTGCGCGATTTGCCGCACGCTATGCACATCTTGGGTTTACCCTCGCACCAGAAACACTCCAGCTAATGTGTACAATCGTTAATCGTGGTGAAATGACTGCGCTGGTGGCTGAACGCGTATGGAAAGAAACCCAGCGTGCATTGTGTGAATGTTCTCCTGACGTTTTTATAGAAACATTGAAGTCCTGTGGTGCGCTGGCCGTCTTATTACCTGAGGTCGAGGCTCTGTTTGGTATTGAACAGCGCGCAGATTTTCACCCAGAGATCGACACGGGCATTCATACACTAATGGCACTGCAGCAATCGGCGCTGTTAACCAATAAAGCTACTATTCGTTTTACCGTGCTAGTGCATGACTTGGGAAAAGCCATTACGCCCAAGGAAATTCTGCCTCGCCATACCGGCCATGAGGCCCGAGGACTGCCCCTAGTCAAACAGGTATGTGATCGATTAAAGGTTCCCAACCAGCATCGCCAATTAGCAATGGTGGTGACGGAATATCATTTGATGTGCCACAAGTCACTCGAATTCAAACCAGAAAACTTACTAAAGCTGTTAACGGTTATTGGCGCCCTGAAGTCTGCGGAAAAACTAGACGACTTCTTACTCTGCTGTATGGCCGATGCAAAAGGGCGAAAAGGGCTAGAAAAGCAAGAATATGCGCCTAATAGATATTTGCGAGAGGCCCGCGAGGCCGCCATTGCCGTACAAGTAACAGATTTAGTCGCCAATGGTATCAAAGGTGCGGATATCGGAACACAATTAAAGCAACGCCAAATTGACGCTTTAAGCGAATTTAAACAACATTATCAGCCATAGAAACTAAGGTATTTACATGCATTCTGACAACAATCAAATTAGCCCAGTTATCCTAATTACCGGCGCAGCACGGCGCATTGGCGCTGTCATTGCCGAGGTGTTTCATAAACAGGGTTATACCATTATCATTCATTACAACCGCTCTGCCGCTGCCGCCAACAAGCTTTGCGATCAGCTTAATCAGCAGCGTGCAGACAGCTGCCTGTTAGTGCAAAGCGATCTTAATGACATGAGCGGATTAACTAAAATTGCAAACTTAGTAGGTTCAGTTGGCCGACTCGATGTCCTGGTTAATAACGCATCTAGTTTTTATCCAACGCCTCTCGCTGATTGCGAAGAGCAGCAGTGGGACGACCTGATTAACAGCAATCTGAAGGGTCCATTTTTTCTATCACAAAAACTGGCACCTATGCTCACAGATAGCAATGGAGTCATCGTGAATATCTCCGACATGCATGCTCGGCAGGCACTTAAGAGCCACCCTATCTACTCGATCGCTAAAGCCGGCAACATCGCCATGACTAAAACACTAGCCAAAGAACTGGGTCCGAACGTTCGCGTTAACAGTGTCGCCCCTGGTGCAATTCTATGGCCCGAGCACGAGTCTGATGACACCAGCAAACAAAACTCGGTGCTGAGTAAAGTACCCATGGGTCGGCTGGGAACAGAGTCTGACATTGCTGACACGGTGTACTTTTTAGCGGTCGAGGCAACCTACATGACCGGCCAAACAATCGCGGTTGATGGCGGCAGCTCTAACAGTCTTTGAGGCGAGTTAAACGGGTAATCTTCGGCCTTGCCAGATAAACTCTACCGACCATAGGTTTTGCTTTGATTTGTCGTAATGCTGCCAGTGCTCAGCATAGGATTTACCGGTCTTAGGGTGAAGTGCTTGCGGCGCAAGGTCTGCCATTGGAAGCAGCACGAATGCATTTTTAAGAATTTCATCTCGCGGCAACTCTATGCCGTCTCGGTGCCCACAAATTGCATCAACCGTAAGAATATCAATGTCCAAACTGCGAGGGCCGAAGCGCGCCGCGGTGCGGTCCCGACCATTGTCGTTTTCTATTGCTTTGAGAATCAGCGATAACTCACCCACTGACTTGTCCGAGTGAATTCCGACCACTAAATTATAGAAATTATCGCCTTCAAAACCCACCGAGTCGCTCTCATAGACTGGCGAGAGTAATAGTTCTCTAAATTCGGCATGCAGGGCATCTAACGCCGCCCCTATTCGTATATGGCGATCGATGTTACTACCTAAACTCAGGTAGATGAGGGCCACTAGCTGCGCTCTCCACGCTCGATAATAATGCCGACATCCTGCGAGCCTCGCAGTGCTCCAGGCTTACTGACGCGAAGCTTTAACCAGGGTACCGAGAACTCATTGCGGACAATCGAGGCTATCTCCTCGGCCATGCGCTCCACCAATAAAAATTCACTCGCTTCTATAAAGGCAATCAAGCGCTTAGCAATCGATTTGTAATTAAGGGCATACTGAATATCATCAGTTTCAGCCGCACGCAAAATATCATGCGCCATTTCCAAGTCGAGACTAATTGTTTGCTTAACCTCGCGCTCCCAATCATAGATACCAATAATCGTTTCAATACGCAGGTCTCTGATGTAAACAATGTCCATTAAACGGGTTCCTGTAATTTAATTTTGCCCGAGGGCACATTTAGCTGCTCTAGTGGCCAGCGCGGTGTAGCCGTAATTGTCATCTCATTACGCTCTCCAGCTAGCAAACGCTGACACCCTGCGTAGGCAATCATAGCGCCATTATCAGTGCAAAACTCATGGCGTGCATAAAACACGTCGACACCCTCTTTCCCAAGGGCGACCTTTAACTTGTCTCGCAACCGAGTATTTGCCGACACCCCGCCAGCAATCACTAACGTTTTCATACCTGCGGCCAACACTGCTCGGCGACATTTAATCACCAGCGTATCTACCACTGCCTCCTGGAAACCGGCACAAATATCAAGAATAGTCTGTTCATCAGGCAACACATCGTCGCCACGGTGCTTCTGAATTAAGTTACGCGTATGGGTTTTAAGCCCTGAAAAACTAAAATCCAAACCGGGGCGATCGGTCATCGGTCGCGGAAAGCTAAAGCGGTCGATTTGACCACGCTCGGCCATTTTCGCAAGAACAGGACCACCGGGATAATCCAAATCGAGCATTTTTGCCGTTTTATCAAAAGCTTCACCCGCAGCATCATCCAGTGACTCACCTAATAACTGGTAATCCCCAACCGCTTTAACCGACACTAACTGAGTGTGACCTCCTGAAACCAGCAGAGCAACAAACGGAAACGCCGGCGGTGTTGACTCAAGCATCGGAGCCAACAGATGGGCCTCCATGTGATGGACGCCCAATACGGGAATATCCAAGGCAAACCCTAAGGCTGTGCCTGTTGCCCCACCCACCATGAGAGCCCCCATCAAACCCGGGCCCGCAGTGTAGGCAATGCCATCTAGCGCGTGCTTGCTAACCTCAGCCGCAGCTAACACCTCATCCAACAGCGGTAAAATTTTTCGGACATGATCTCGTGAAGCCAGTTCGGGCACCACCCCGCCATACTCTGCGTGCAGTTGAGTCTGCGAATACAGGCGGTGCGCGAGTAACCCACGGTCACTGTCATACACAGCAACACCGGTTTCATCGCAGGAAGTTTCTATACCCAGAACAAGCATGGTATCAAGCACCTAATGTAATTTATCGAATTTAAAAACTAATTATAACAAGACTTAACCAATGGCGGTAAGATCCTTACATGACGTGGACAGATGACGAAATGGTGAGAATCAAAAAGCCACTGAAAAATGCCCAAAAAGCCTTTGCAACAAATACGTGAAGTGTATAGAATACGCGCCGTTGAACAGTCGAATGCGGAATGGTCCCCTCGACAGTTACTTAAACTACAGGATTAAGCATACATGCCAAGTGTACGTATTAAAGAAAACGAGCCATTTGACGTAGCACTACGTCGCTTCAAACGCTCTTGTGAGAAAGCTGGTGTTTTGGCTAAAGTTCGCAGTTGCGAGTTTTACGAGAAGCCTACTTGGGTACGTAAGCGTAAAGCTGCTGCCGCAGTTAAGCGGAATCAGAAGCAAGTGTCTCGCGAATCACGCAAGTTTACTCGGCTGTATTAATCTCCCCTCGAAACGACGGTTGAGATTGTGTAGTATCAAGGAGCGCCTAGTAGGCGCTTTTTGTGTTTCTGAAATCCTTTAAATAGTTATCAGGAGATATTCTATGTCGATGAAAAAACAAATTACCGACGCAATGAAGCAAGCTATGCGCGCCAAAGACAAACCTCGCCTTGGCGCCATTCGCCTTATGCTAGCTGAAGTTAAACGTATTGAAGTCGACGAACGAATTGAGATTGACGATGAACGGCTGCTATCTATCCTGGATAAAATGATCAAACAAAGACGTGATTCGATTAGCCAGTATGAAGCGGCAGGACGAGATGAGCTAGCGGCCATAGAGATTGATGAAATTACTGTCATTCAAGACTTTTTGCCCACCGCGCTTAATGACGACGAGATTAATGCCTTGATCTCTGCAGCCATTGCAGAGACCGGCGCGGAATCTATGCGCGACATGGGCAAGGTTATGGGTATACTTCGCCCACAGATTCAGGGTCGTGCCGATGGCGGCGCAGTGAGTGGCTTAGTTAAGGTTGCTCTTAATAGCTAATCGCAGTTTCATTACGCGATAAAGCAGTTACACTGTAGTTTCAAATTTGCGGTAACCGATTGCACCCATGGCCGGATTGATCCCACAAACATTTATTGATGACCTCCTTGACCGCATTGACATTGTCGATGTGGTGAACGGGCGTGTGCCACTAAAAAAAGCGGGTAAAAACTACAAGGCATGCTGCCCCTTTCACGAAGAGAAAAGCCCCTCGTTTACTGTCGCTCAAGACAAACAATTTTACTATTGCTTTGGCTGTGGCGCTGGTGGCAATGCGCTGGGCTTTGTCATGGAATTCGACCGATTAGACTTCTTGCCTGCCGTCGAAATGCTGGCTAAAAATGCCGGCATGGAAATCCCTCGAGAGGCCGCTCCCGACCGAAAAGTCACCAAGCAAAAAGACAACCTGTTCTCAATGCTTACCGAATCAGACAAATACTATCGGCAGCAGCTACGCACTCATCCAGACGCAAAAACCGCGGTAGACTACCTTAAGGCTCGTGGGCTTAGTGGTAAAATTGCCGCCCAATTCGGTGTTGGCTATGCACCGCCTGGGTGGGACAATTTACTCAAAAGTGCCGGCGGGACTGATGAAAAGAATCAACTGCTAGATCAATCGGGCATGATTATTGTTAAGCCGGAAGAAAAGAAGCAGTACGATCGGTTTCGCCATCGCATCATGTTTCCTATTCGCGACCAGCGCGGGCGTACCATTGGTTTTGGCGGCCGGGTTCTTGATGACAGCACACCTAAGTACCTAAATTCTCCAGAGACCCCGGTCTTTCATAAGGGCCGAGAGCTTTATGGTCTCTATGAAGCGCGACAAACACTGAAAGAAATCCCCTGCTTGATTATGGTTGAAGGCTACATGGATGTGATTGCTCTGGCGCAATACGGCATAGCCAATGCCGTAGCCACGCTCGGCACCGCTCTGACCGAAAATCATCTGCAAAAACTGTTTCGCTACACCTCTGAACTGGTGTTCTGTTTCGATGGCGATAACGCCGGGCGACGCGCAGCCGCGCGCTCTTTAGAAATAGCCTTGCCAGAAATGCGCGATGGTGTGTCGGCGAAGTTTTTGTTCTTGCCTGACGGCGAAGACCCAGACAGCATGGTTCGGCAGCTTGGCACCACAGCCTTCCAAGAGCAGGTAAAAAAAGCCCAACCACTGTCTGAATTTTTGTTCGAACAACTTAACGATGGCATTGATAGCTCAACCGCAGACGGTAAAGCCCGCTTGAGCAAGGTCTGTGCGCCGCAAATTAATCGCATTCCGCAGGGTGTTTTTCGGCAACTAATGCTTGAAGAGCTATCACGTAGAACCGGAATTTCAGCCGACAATCTGCGCGACTATGTGGCGACTCATGTCAGCCCACAGCAACGCGCTGCGGTGGCTGCAGAAAAAACGCCCATAGCCGGCAGTGCGCCAGAGAACTATGCTCCACCCAACACTATTGATGACGGTCATTATGCTGAGTTTGATGGCTCTATCGAAACTGATCAATATGCAGACTTAGCTCCAGTAAGAGCATCTAAAATTCGGCTATCTCCGGTGAAGTTCATCACCGCCCTGCTGCTAAATCATCCTGCGTTGGCAGAGTCGGCTGACGATCTTAGCTTTTTAGAGAAATCAGCTGATCAAGACATACAGTTATTTTTACGTGTACTGGATGTTGCTAAGAAAAATCCGCACTACAAACCATCGCATATATTCGCATATTGGCTGGGTACTCACGGCAACCAGGCAGAGACAAAACTCCTGCAATCGCTAGCTGCCAGCGAGCTTTATCACCCACCGGTCGGCACCGGCCGAGATGACAATCAAGAGTTTAGCGATGCACTTGCTCACATCATCAGTAGTGCTTTTGACACTCTGCCCCCTGCAGAAAAAGCCATGCATCTATTGCAGCGTGAAAAACTAAATGAGCGTGAAATTAAACAATTACACAAATTGCGCCTACAACTGCCCAACGATGAACAATCAAAAGAGTTAAAAAATAAGATAAAACAACGACTTGTGATCTAAACTAATATAAAAACCGTAGCTAAAATTAAATCCAAGAGTGACTGAGACAATTCGCGGTTTATTAGTTATAATTGCGCGCTGAATTTCCACCCCCCAACGACATAAGTTTGCCCTATGACTGAAAGCAACGATAAGCAACAATCCGGTATTAAAGATCTTATAGCCAAAGGACGTGAACAGGGTTACCTGACTTACGCTGAAGTTAACGATCACCTACCCGAAGACATTGCGGACCCAGAACAGGTCGAAGACATCATTCAGATGATCAACGACATGGGTATTACCGTATTTGAAACAGCACCGGATGCTGAAACGCTTCTCATGATGAATGGTGACAATACGCCAGATGAGGTTGCCGCTGCTGAAGCCGCCGCCGCATTGGCCTCTGTCGAGTCTGAGCAACACAGAACAACTGACCCCGTGCGTATGTACATGCGCGAAATGGGCTCTGTTGAACTGCTAACGCGTGAAGGCGAGATCGAGATTGCCAAGCGCATTGAAGAAGGCACTCGTGAGCTCATGTCTGCCGTCTCAGATTGGCCGACTAACGTTGCTACTGTAATGGGCGAGTGGGACAAGGTTGTTGCCGGTGATAAGAAACTGACTGACCTTATTAGTGGTTACCTCAATCCCATGGAGCATGTGCCCTCTGCACTTGCCCAGCAACAGGCTGCTGAAGCAGCTGAAGCAGAAAGAATCGCCAACGGCGAAGAGATTGATGAGGAAGAGGAAGAAGAAGAACATGAAGGTGGTCTAGACCCCGAAGTAGCAACGCAACGCTTTGAGGAAGTGCGTAAGTTACTGGTTAAAACTGAAAAATCAATTGGTGCTAAGGGCCGCAATCACGCTGATGTTATCAAGAATGTTCAAGAGCTTGGCGAAACATTTAAATACCTAAAGCTAACGCCGCGTCAGTTTGAACCGTTGATTACTTTGGTGCGCGCGTCTGTTGACAAAATTCGTCTGCAAGAACGCAACATCATGAAGTACTGCATTCGCTTCTCAAAGATGCCGCGTCCTGAATTTATTAAATCTTTCCCAGGCAATGAAACCAACCTTAAGTGGACTGGTACATTGGTTAAGGCCAAAGCAGACTACTCAAATGGCATTGCCAATCAAGAAATTGAGATTTTGCGGGCTCAGCGCAAGCTAATTCAAGTCGAGAAAACCAGCGGCCTGTCTATTTTACAAATTAAAGACATTAATCGACGCTTGACCATTGGTGAAGCAATGGCACGTCGCGCCAAGAAAGAAATGGTGGAAGCCAACCTGCGTTTGGTTATCTCTATTGCTAAAAAATACACCAACCGTGGCCTACAATTCTTAGATCTAATCCAAGAAGGCAACATTGGCCTAATGAAAGCGGTAGACAAGTTTGAGTACCGTCGTGGTTACAAGTTCTCAACCTACGCTACCTGGTGGATTCGTCAGGCGATTACTCGCTCTATTGCTGACCAAGCGCGAACTATTCGTATTCCAGTGCACATGATTGAGACCATTAACAAACTCAATCGTATTTCTCGGCAAATGCTTCAAGAAATGGGTCGCGAACCGACACCAGAAGAACTCGCCGAGCGCATGGAAATGCCCGAAGACAAAATTCGCAAGGTGCTTAAAATTGCCAAAGAGCCAATCTCCATGGAGACGCCCATTGGTGAAGACGAAGACGCTAGCATTGGCGACCTTATTGAAGACGTTACCATCGCGCAGCCCATTGATGAAGCCACCAAGAACAACCTCACTGACTCAACACGTGGCGTGCTAAGCAGCCTTACCGCTCGTGAAGCTAAGGTTTTACGCATGCGCTTTGGTATCGACATGAACACCGACCATACGCTAGAAGAAGTGGGCAAGCAGTTTGATGTAACGCGAGAGCGTATACGACAGATTGAAGCCAAGGCACTGCGTAAGTTGCGTCACCCAACGCGCTCAGATCATCTACGCAGCTTCATAGACGAGCAGTAAATTCTCAAGGGCCCATAGCTCAGCTGGTTAGAGCGCTCGACTCATAATCGATCGGTCGTAGGTTCAAGTCCTACTGGGCCCACCATTTTCACTACCACTACTCCTAATGTTAGTGCCGCTGAAATTGGAAACACTTCCGCAGCATCAAAAATAGAAATTTTAACCGCAGAACCTGGTATTAAAAAATCACATAGCGCGCGGCATAGTAAAGAACGTATTAATCAAGGGTTCAAACGACGCTAAAGAGTCTGTTTGATAACTGGGGTCAAAGGCAGCTTGGTCCCATTTGTCGGTAAATTCAATGGCTTTTGGGTACCACGCTTCGCTTGTGTATTGCTTGCGCAGGTCTTGGGGTTTGCCCATGTATTGGTAGTAGTGCTCGCCCTGAAAGTCTTGGTGCGTTCTAAGAATATGGTACGCATCGTCACTAACATAGGGTTTGACAATTTCGGCCACAATTTGGCCATGATTAAGCACGTTAACCACTTTGCCAATATCGTGAATTAAACTGATTAAAATCATCTCGTCATCAGCACCGGCCCTTCTGGCCATGGTGGCTGTTTGCAGAGCATGGTGTAGTTGGTCGGTGCCAAAACCCAAGGTTAGTTCTGACAGCTGTTCTAGCATCGAAATCACGCGTTTGGGCATGTCTTGAATATGAGGCATGTGTTGTTCAGTAATATGCTGCCATTCTTCCGCAGTGCTGCTGTCCATTCGTGTAAACATAACAAGGTGCCCCAATTGAGTAAGACTAATGTTTGTGACCTAATAGTATACATATATATGTTACTAATACAGTTAAGTCCCAGAGAGAGCTACATCAGATAAAGTGAACACTATGTCCTTAGCTTAAAAGCCGGCCGACGCTTTTAACACCCTGGTCAGTTAGGGTGATTCCGCAACTAACGATTTCGCATCACGTTTAAAGCTGCCCAAACAGAGAGGTCTCTGCCAACTTACTTTGAAAACCGCGCATCTAAAGCGCGTCGACTGAATTTGCTGTAATCTATTGTGAAGTTAGTTTTAGTAAAGAGACTGAGCAGCTAAAGTAATGTCACTAAAAATAGCAGGCAGAGCCATTGACGCATGGCAGAGGGGCGACTTAAAACAGGCCGCCAAGCTGTTTGATCAGTGTCATAAAAAACTCAGCCAACCAAATCATATGCATGCGTGCGCAGAGACTTACTTTAAAGTAGGTCGTTACAGCGATGCTCAAGTAATCTTAAAAAAGCTGCTTAGGCAGGTCAATATAACCCCGCAAATAATGTCGTTGTCTGGCGATATTAATAAAGCAACAGGTAAACTAGACGCTGCAGTTAAAGACTATCGCCAAGCGGTTACTATGGCGCCAAAAACACCTGAATTGCATTACAATTTGGCACTTGCACTGTTTGCTAACTCAAATATTGTAGAAGCAAAAGTGGCGTTAGGGCGCGCACTTAAAATACGGCCAGACTATGTTAAAGCTCTTGTTTTATTGGGTCGATGTCTCGCTGCGATCGAACAATTTGATGATGCAGAGCAAGCATTCACAAAAGCCATTACGATTGAACCCAACAATTATTTGCCCCATTATCGGTTAGGCCGTCTGCATGTCTATAAAGGCAACTCGGCAAAAGCGACTGAGTCACTTGATGCTTCACTCAACATAAACCAGCAGCTCATGCCCGCCCAAGAGGCACTGGTACTGAATAGTATTTATTCAGGTGAACACCAAACTACTGCGGATCTGATCGAAGCTAGCCTAAGGATAGCGCCCAACAATGAAAGTATTATTGCCATTGCGACCGACTGGGCAATTGAGAATAAACAAGACAACCCTTACCACTACTATGACAAGGCATGGCAGAACCGCCCTACTGCAAATTTATTTAAAGACTTTATCAATAGTTTAATTTTATCCTCTGATAGTAGTCGTGCTGAAATCCTTATGGCGGACTATGAAGCTAGTATCGGCAAAGACCTAGCGTGGGAGTCTGCCAAACTGAAGATTCTTGAGACACAAGGACACTACGAGGAGATGATTTCACTGATTAAATCTTCACCTCGACGATCAAAACATCAGATGTATAATTGTTTAGCCCACTTTGCATTAGGTCATTACGGCACTAGTTATGACTGTGCACAAAAACTCCACCATAGTCAGCCAAGCAACCAATACTATCTGGCTCTGTTGACCACCGCTCTTCGCTGTCTGGGTGACAAACGTTACGACCAACTTGCGGACTATAACAAGTTAATCTTGCAGGCTAACTTGGACACACAATTTGAAAATAGTCCCCGGTTTCGTGACTTCAAAACCGACCTAATCGCCCACTTAAATCAACTGCATGTGACTCGCCGCGCACCGCTGCAGCAGTCCGTAAGAGGTGGAACTCAGACTCCTGGTAATTTATTCGCACAGAGTAAAAGCCCGTTAATCCATTCCTTAAAGCACTCTATAGCTGATGTTTCACAGCCATTTTTTAGCCGTTTAAAATCGGCGGGGCTAAACGAATCACACCCTATTATCACTGCGTTTCCTGACACCCCTTATTTTCACGCAAGCTGGTCTATACGCACCGCTGAGGGTGGCTTTCATAAATCACATATTCACTCAAAAGGGTGGTACAGCAGTGCCTGCTATATTGATGTGCCAGAAGTTATTAATGATGAATCAGATGCCGGGTATCTAGTGTTAGGTAAGCCACCCTTCAAGACAAAAGATGAATTGGAGCCTGATTACAGTATTAAACCCAAAGCCGGATCACTTATTTTATTCCCCAGCTATGTCTGGCACGCGACTCAACCATATCAAGGCAAGGGTAATCGGCTAGTTGTTGCTTTTGACGTGGGCGCACCTAACCTGTTTGTTTGAAGCCGTATCGCCATACCTTACAACATGAATAAAAGATCATGTTGTAAGGTATGGCACGATAGTCAATTAATTAAAGATTTCAAACAAAAAAGTCAGGTGCCAATTCGGAGATATCGAGCGCTGTATCCACCTGATAGCCATTGAGGTCGGTAATACCCTCAGCCGCCAGAACTTCATCATCGACATAGAAGTTACCGGTGTGTTCACGACTATCACGGGTAAGAATGATATGTGCGGCATCAGCCATGATGTCGACAGTTCTTGAACGCGCTACCATCAAGTCTCCGCCCAAATGGTTGGCTACAGCTGCGGTTGCGATCGCTGTGCGCGGCCACAGAGCATTGAAAGCAATGCCGTCTCGAGCGAATTCGCTGTGCATGCCCAATACGCACATACTCATACCGTATTTGGCCATGCTGTAGGCTACGTGGTTTTGAAACCAACGCACTTCCATATTCAATGGCGGTGACAGGTTTAAGACGTGCGGATTATCTGATTTGCGTAAAAATGGCACGGCTTTCTGCGAGCATAAGAACGTTCCCCGCGTGTTGATATTGTGCATCAAATCATAGCCTTTCATCGACACGGATTCGGTACTGGCCAAATTAATGGCACTGGCATTGTTGATCAAGATATCGATGCCACCAAATGCAGCGGCGGTTTTTTCCATGGCGGCTTGAACCTGATCTTCAAAACGTACATCAACGACTAATGGCAGGGCTTTACCACCGGCGGCTTCAATTTCTGCCGCAGCGGTATAAATAGTGCCACTCAAACGTGGATGCGGTTCAGTGGTTTTGGCGGCAATGGCAATATTGGCACCATCAGCCGCTGCTCGCTTTGCAATGGCTAAGCCAATACCACGGCTAGCGCCACTAATAAATAGCGTTTTTCCTGACAAACTTCCCATTACTAATCCTCTCTGTTCATTGAATAGTCATTGTTGTTTTTGTATGCATGAAACCTTAAACCCGAAGTTAGACTAGCCCAAACCGCCGCGTGTCAACTTGGCTGGGTCTAACAGTTTCTCTAGCTCAGCTCTTGGAATATCAGTTTCTTCCTCTGCCACATCCAGAACAGCCCTTCCCTCTTTGTAGGCTTTCTTAGCAATCTCAGCGGCTTTGGCATAACCAATAATGGGGTTTAACGCCGTGACTAAGATGGGATTACGGCCTAAGGCCAGTTGCAGTTGGTCTTCGTTGACGGTGAATGTGGTAATGGCTTTATCCGCGAGCAGTCGGCTAACATTAGCCAGTAGTTTAATGCTTGAGAGAATGTTGTTGGCAATCATTGGCAACATCACATTGAGTTCGAAGTTGCCCGCCTGGCCACCAATGGTGATTGCGGCATCGTTACCAATAACCTGGGCAGAGACCATAGTGGCGGCCTCGGGAATAACTGGATTAACCTTGCCAGGCATAATTGATGAGCCTGGCTGAAGCGCTTCAAGGGCTATCTCTCCGAGTCCTGCCAGTGGGCCTGAGTTCATCCAACGTAGGTCGTTAGCAATCTTCATAATAGACACTGCAGTGGTTTTTAACTGTCCTGACAGAGCAACCACCACGTCTTGGGTGTTGATATGAGTAAACAAATTGTCCGCCGGTGAGAACACTATGCCCGTCACTGCGCTCAACTGCTTGCTGAATTCAGCCGCAAAATCAGGGTGTGCGTTAATGCCGGTGCCAACGGCGGTTCCGCCTTGAGCAAGGGTTTGTAATTTAGGTAAAATCGCGTTGATAAAATCTATATTTTGCTCAATCTGGCTGGCCCAACTGAGCAAGCTCTGACTAAGACGCACAGGCATGGCATCCATAAGGTGTGTACGACCGGTTTTAATATGGTGGTCTACCGTCTTTGCCTTTGCAACGATGGCCCCGTGTAAATGCTCTAGTGCCGGCAATAGTTGCTCGGTGACCTCAATGGTTGCACTGATATGTATCGTACTGGGGATAATATCGTTACTGCTCTGACCGTAATTAATGTGGTCGTTAGCTCCGACAGCCTCACCCAGTTTAGCTGAGGCTAAGGTTGCTAAAACCTCATTGGCATTCATGTTTGAACTAGTACCGGACCCTGTTTGGTAAATATCTACCGGGAAGTGACTCATTAGATCAGGACTTGCCAGCAATTCTGTCACAACGTCACTAATGGCATTAGCCATAGCAGCGGGTAGTAATTCTAGCTTGGCATTGGCTTGGGCAGCAGCAGACTTGGCCGTCAACAAGGCACGGATAAATGCCTCAGGCATGGTGTTACCACTGACCGGAAAGTTGTTAATAGCGCGTTGCGTTTGCGCCCCATATAGTGCCGTTTCAGGGACCTGTAGTTCACCCATGCTGTCGCGCTCAATCCGAGTATTCATTACTATTCCTTAATATGCTGATCAAATGAGATTACTTTGCTGTCTTTCACGGCACACCCAAGGCGCGCCTAAGTAGGGGCACCATGTTAGCAGAAATAGTATTTATTAATAATTAATTAGACGCATATTGTTGATAGCGGAACCAAAAATAGCCTAGAGACTAACCCTGTATTAAACAGCCATGCTCTTTGCCGGCATCCAGAAGCCACTGCGCAATGTAGTCAGCAAAACTGCGCCGAATAGTGAGATCAAAGCTGCCATCTGCATTACTCGACACCAAGGCTGTAGCTTTAGCAAAATTAGTTTGCACGCATCGGCGAGTGGGTGCGTCATCTACAGACCAGGCCTCAAAGTCATAACCACCAGATTTTTTAAGCACTAGCGGGACCGAGGAACCTCGCAGGTTAAGTTGGGTTTGCCCGCCCGTGACGTCGACAATTGAAATATGCCCTGTAAGTGCGTCTCGAAGTGCCGTCTGCAAGGTCTCAGCAGTTTGGTCACTCACCAACATCCACTCATCCGGCCCCAACCAGCAGGCCATAGTAGAGCCATCACTGTGGTAGGTTCCCGACACCGTCGGCAGGCTGAGGCCTAATACAGTTTGTATCCCAGCGGCAAAGTCTGCATTGTTAGCATCGCCACGCAGGTTTAGATAACAACCATGACTAGCCTCAGTGACCGTTAATCCCAGCTCAGCGTTAGCAGGTGCAGTGCCGGAATACTGCCCTTTTAGATAATGCAGTGATGACTGCATTATCGAGTTGTTAGTGTCTAATTCAGACATTCTGGCGCTCTCCCTTGGGATCATAAAATACCGAACTGACAATTTCAGCGGCAATAACACTGCCATCTGCTGCTGGGCAGTGAACTGTATCGCCCATGCGGTTCAAACCACCTTTGACCACGGCTAGGGCTATAGAATAACCCATATTGGCGCTGTAATAACTTGAGGTAACATGCCCTTGCATGGCCATTGGGATAGCTTGCGTAGGATCATTAACGATCTGTGAACCCTCCGGCAGAACACTAGTTGGGTTCAGCGTTTTGAGCCCGACTAGCTGTTTGCGGTTTTCACGCACTGAGTCGCTTCGTTGAAGGGAGCGCTTACCGATAAAACTAAAGGCTTTATTTTTACCCACCACCCAGTCCATGTTCATATCTGCTGGGGTCATGGAGCCGTCGGTGTCTTGACCGACAATAATAAAGCCCTTTTCGGCACGCAACACATGCATGCTCTCTGTACCATAGGGGGTAATATCAAATTCAGCACCCGCCTCGATTAGTTTTTCCCAAACATGGCGGCCATAGTTGGCAGACACATTAATTTCATAGGATAGTTCACCGGTAAAACTGATGCGGAACACCCGTGCAGAAACACCAGCTACCGTACCGTCACGCCAGTCCATAAAGCCGAAGTTGTCGGCGCTCAGGTCAATGTCTGAGCATACTTTGGCGACGACCTTACGTGCGTTAGGGCCAGTAACTGTGGCGGTGGCCCAATGGTCCGTCACCGAGGTGAAGTAAACCTGCAACTCAGGCCATTCGGTCTGCTGCCATAGCTCTAGCCACGCCAAAACCCCCGCAGCACCACCGGTAGTGGTGAACATTAAGTAGTGGTTGTCAGCTAAACAGGCGCAAACGCCGTCGTCAAAGATCATGCCGTCTTCTTTTAACATGACCCCATAGCGGCACTTGCCCGGCGCTAACTTGAGATAGGAATTGGTGTACATGCGGGTAATGAATTCAGCCGCATCAGGGCCTTGGATATCAATTTTTCCAAGTGTGCTGGCATCCAAAATACCGACGCTATTACGCACCGCTAAACACTCACGATTGACTGCTTGGTGCATGGTTTCGTTGCCCTGAGGAAAATACCACGGACGCTTCCACTGGCCAACATCTTCAAATGCTGCACCCTGCTCTACGTGCCAGCGATGAGCCGCAGTGTAGCGCTCGGGATCAAATAGATCCTTAATATCTCTACCGGCGATGGCGCCAAAAGTCGTTGGCGTGTACGACGGCCTAAAAATGGTTGTCCCCGTGGCACTGATGCTCTGGCCTAGGGCATTGGCTAATATCGCCATGCCATTGATATTGCCGAGTTTGCCTTGATCGGTACCAAAACCAAGGGCTGTGTAGCGTTTGACATGCTCTACCGACTCAAAGCCTTCAAGCACCGCTAGCTCAATGCCAGCGGCACTAACATCCAACTGAAAATCAACAAATTGACTGGGTGCGCGACTAGTAGGTTTAGTGTGGGGAACTAAAAATAGTGTCTGCTGCGGTTGCTCAACAACCTCATCCACCGCGGGTAAAGGCCGTTGTACAACACCATCGCCAAAGCCTGCCCGCTGGGCTGCTTCAGCCCCCGCAGTAGCGCCCTCTAAAAGACCATCGGACAGCCCAAAGGTCCCTTTACATGCGCCGGCCGAACGCTCTTGCTGTTTTGACTCGCCCGGCCTAAAGCTGACAATTTTTTCATCCCAAACCGGTTTAGCCCCGGTATGAGAACTCAGATGAATAACTGCGCTCCACCCACCGGAACTGGCAATCAGATCACAAGCCAAACTTTGCACTGCACCAACCACCTTAGTTCCTTCACTATTGAGAGGCGCTACTAATGCCGATCGCACTCGCTTGCTACCTTTGGCCTCTATGACACCGCACCCATCAAAAATCTGGATGCCAAGCCCTCTGACCAACTCAACTAATTCCCCACTGGGTGAGGACCGAGAGTCAACCACGGCCACCACATCGCGGCCGGCCCTGTGCCAATCGAGTGCAGTGCGGTAGGCATTGTCATTATTAGTAGCAAGAACGAGTTTACGTCCCGGCGCAACGCCAAAACGATTGATGTAGGTAGACACTGAGGACGCTTGCATAACACCCGGTATGTCATTGTGAGCAAACACCAAGGGTCGTTCAAAGGCGCCTGTAGCCAAAACTACCTGTTTCGCTCTCACTCTGTGCATACACTGCCGAGGTCCTGAAACAGCCTTTAACCCCAAATGGTCGGTACGTCTTTCTAAGATGGTCAAAAAATTGTGGTCATAATAGCCAAATACCGTGCTGCGTCGCAGTCTCTGCACGTTGCTGAGAGACTCTAGTTGCGAATTAATAGAGGCAACCCAGTCACTCGCTGAGCTACCGTCAATCAGTTCATTAGACGCTAACAAACTGCCGCCAAATTCACTCTGCTCGTCGGCAATAATCACTCTTGCGCCACTGAGTCCGGCCTCTAGAGCCGCAACCAGACCTGCGGGGCCAGCACCGACCACCAAGACATCGCAATGCTGATTAATTTTCTCGTAGGTATCTGGGTCTGCCTCTACTGGAGTTTTACCCAGGCCTGCAGCTTTGCGAATAAAATGCTCGTAGGTCATCCATAACTTTTGCGGGTACATAAAGGTTTTATAGTAAAACCCGGGAGGCATTAGGCGTCCAAACAACCCTATTATGCCCATCAAATCAAAATTAACATTCGGCCAACCGTTGACACTCGAGGCTTCTAAGCCCTCGTACAACTCAACTTGAGTCACCTTTAAATTGGGTACTGTCGCCGCACCAGAGCCCAGCTGAATAATGCCATTAGGCTCTTCCATGCCATGCCCTACAATGCCTCGGGGGCGCGAGTATTTAAAACTGCGTCCGACCACATTGACCCCATTGGCTAAAAGCGCAGAAGCCAAGGTGTCTCCGGCAACACCTTGGTAGGTTTTACCATTAAAGATAAACTTGATTGTTTGGCTGGGATCGGTGCGGCCACAGGTAGGAAGACGGTTTATTTGACTCATGCGTCTGCTCCAGTAATCTGTGGTTGGGTGCCGACCACATAGGTCTCTAAAATTTCATAGGTTAGGGTATTGCGAGTAGCATTAAAGTAACGTCGACACCCGACCCCGTGGTACCACATTTCATGATGAATACCGCGTGGGTTCTTGCGGAAAAACAGGTAATCGCCCCACTCTTCATCGGTAAGGCTCTCCGGCGCAAGCGGTCGTGCGATATGCGCCTCTCCCCCGTAACTAAATTCTTCCTCTTCACGGTGCTCAAGGCAATGTGGGCAATAAATTAGTAACATATTCTTTTCCGATGTCTCTGAATGCCAACAGTTAGTGAGCAACGCCAGCGGCGCCGTGCTCATCGATTAATGCACCCGTATTAAAACGGTCAATGTTAAATGCAGCGGCCAGTGGATGAGGCCGATCATTGGCGACTGTGTCCGCAAACACAAACCCTGAACCCGGCGTGGCTTTAAATCCGCCCGTTCCCCAGCCGCAATTAAAGTAAAGGCCATCGACAGAGGTCTTACTGATGATGGGGCACGCGTCTGGACAGGTGTCCACTATGCCTCCCCACTGCCGGTTCATTTGCACCCGACTAAAGGCCGGAAAGAGTTCGCAAATTGCCTGTACGGTGTGTTCTATGACGTTAAATGAGCCGCGCTGTCCATAGCCGTTGTAACTATCAACACCAGCACCAATGACTAAGTCGCCTTTATCGGACTGGCTAACATAACCATGCACTGCGTTAGACATAACCACCGTATCTAAACAGGGTTTTACCGGCTCTGACACCATGGCCTGCAGCGGTCGCGATTCCACTGGGAGTCTTATTCCTGCCATTGCCGCGACCAGTCCTGAGCTTCCAGCGGTAACGCAGGCCACCTTTCGAGCACCAATAAAGCCATTGGTGGTTTCAACACCAACCACCGCACCATCTTTACGACGAATACCAGTTACTTCGGTCTGCTGAATCATGTCTACACCCAGTGCATCTGCTCCACGAGCATAGCCCCACGCAACTGCATCATGGCGCGCTGTGCCGCCACGAGGTTGCCATGAAGCACCCAAAATAGGATAGCGGCTGTTGCGGGAAATATTAATCAGTGGGGCTATTTCTTTAATCCTTTCAGGTGTCACTACTTCACCATCAATGCCATTGAGCCGATTCGCATTTACTCTTCGCTCAATATCGCGCATATCTTGCAAGTTGTGGCCCAAGTTAAGCACGCCGCGCTGACTAAACATAACGTTGTAGTTCAGTTCTTGGCTCAGCCCTTCCCAAAGCTTCAACGACAGCTCGTAAAGTTGAGCCGCTTCATCCCACAGGTAATTCGAGCGGATAATGGTGGTGTTGCGCGCAGTATTACCGCCGCCCAAATAGCCCTTTTCCACCACAGCAACATTGGTAATGCCGTGCACCTTGGCCAGGTAATAGGCGGTTGCCAAGCCATGCCCGCCGCCACCGACGATAATCACATCGTAGTCTTTTTTCGGGGTTGGGTTCCGCCACACTTTTTGCCAATTTTCATGGTAACTGAGGGCGTTTTTTAACAGGCTAAAAGCGGAGTATCGTTTCATGGTGTCCACGGCTCTGAAAATCAACAAATGAGTCTCTATTTGACCAGTTATATTGTGGGCGGTGCTAGAACAAAAACGCCAATACATGACTCAAAAACGACAAAATAGCGCAATAAGCGCAAAAATAGGGGTTTTAGAGGTAAAGTGTCATTATAATTATGGTCTGAAACCGGTTTTTGTTGTATTAAAACGACTTATAGAGCGCAATTTATTATGCCTGAATCTGCATCACAGACTCCTAATTCTGCAAATCTTGCAGTGGGTTTTGTGCTCATGCCAAGCTTTACCTTATTGCCCTTTTCGGCCTTTATTGATGCTTTGCGTCTAGCCGCTGATGAGGGCGATCAAAGTCGTCAAATAAACTGTCAATGGACGGTTATGGGGCCAACACTAGACCCCATTAGCTCAAGTGCCGGCGTCACGGTAAAACCTTGGGAGACTTATCGTAACCCCGCAGGTTTTGATTACATTGTGGTAGTTGGTGGACTATTAGAAAACACGCTAGAAGGCAGTGAGCACATTGTTGATTACCTGCAACAGGCCGATCGTGCCCATGTCCCCATTATTGGCCTCTGTACTGGATCATTCGTGATGATACGAGCCGGTCTAATGGATCAACGCCGCTGCTGTGTCAGTTGGTTTCACCACAAGGATTTAACCGACCGCTACGATACTGTAACGCCGATTGCCGACCAGCTTTTTGTAGATGATGGCGACCGAATTACCTGCGCAGGAGGCGCGGTAGCCGCAGATTTGGCTGCCTATATTATTGAGCGCCATTTAGGGCAGAGCTGGGCGCGCAAAAGTTTACGTATTTTGGTGATGGACAATCCACGGCCCGCTAGTGCGCCCCAACCGCGACCCAATGCTGACTATCAGGTGAATAACCGCTGGGTGGCAAGAGCACTGCTGCTCATGGAGCAAAATTTAAGTCGTCCACTGAGTAGTGATGAGATCGCCTCGCGCCTCAGCATTTCGAAACGCCAATTGGAGCGCTTGTTTATTAGCGAAACCGGAGACAGCTTACAAAAGTTTTATCGCCAAATTCGCCTTCGCTATGGACTTTGGTTGCTACAGAATACGGATCGACTGGTTACTGATATTGGTCAGGATTGTGGCTTTTCAGATACCGCACACTTCTCGCGTATGTTTCGCCAAGCCTTTGAAAAGAAACCTACCGATTACCGTCGTTAAACCCACTATCTCAGGGCCCGACGCTCGGCACTGGGCGGCTTGCCATAAAGGTCGCTATAGCACTTACTAAAGTGTGGTGCGGTTGAAAATCCACAGCTTATGGCGACGTCAATCACCGCAATAGATGTCTGCAATAATAATAAGCGCGCTCGTGATAGTCGCAATTCAAGATAATATCGAGATGGTGCACAGTGCAGGTAGCGGTTGAACAAACGTTCCAGCTGCCGACGGGAAATTCCAACGTAGTTAGCTACTTCATCAAGCGTCAGAGGCTCTTCTATATTACTCTCCATGAGCGTTACTGCATCGACCAGTCGCGGCTGACTCGCCCCTATTAGGTATTTTAACGGCGCACGCTGAGCGTCTTTTTCAGTGCGCACTCGGTCACAGGTAAACTGCTCCGAAATCTCCTGAACTAACTGGTGGCCATGGATACTCGCTATGAGGTTGAGCATTAGGTCGATCGAGCTGATACCCCCGGAACAGGTGTACCGATCACGATCGATAACAAACAGGCTTGAGGTGATTTCCAGCCTTGGGAATTCTTCTCTCAGACTAGACAGGTTTTCCCAGTGAATGGTGCAACGATAGCCATCCAGTAATCCTGCGACAGCCAAGGCATAGGTACCAGTGTCAATGCCGCCGATAGGAATTTTTCTCCTAGCAACCTTGCGTAATCCATCAGTCAGCGCCTTATCACAGTATTTCTTAACCCGGTAACCACCGCATACCATCATAATGTTGGCATCAACCGCATCTTCAAGACTGCTATCTATAGTCAGCTCAAGTCCTGCACTGGAAATTAACGGCTGGCCATCAAGACTACATACAGACCAGGTGTATAGCTCACGGTCGGTGAGCCGGTTGGCCATGCGCAAAATGCCTACGGCATTGGAAAATGCGCTAAGAGTGTACTCAGGGAGCATTAGAAAGCACACATGCAGAGCGGTTTCGGCTTCGGTAGCATTTAAATCTATTGAATCGGACATTTTTTAATCCCTCGTCAAGAGTATAGCTCACGATGCGCAGTAAACTACTAGACTGGCCTTTTGGAGGAGGCTCTTGCAGCGAGTATATGCCAAGAAAAGGATTTCAAGAAGACTTTTATTTGCGCCGGCGTTTACGAGATCCTGGCACTTCGGTGGCGACTTTGTCTACAGGCTTTTCTACCACAGAAAAGAGGTTTGGGAAGGGGTCAGTTTTGTTTGGGAAAGCCATTGCATCAACAAAGTATTGTTGAAACTTGGGCTCCATTGCCGTTTCAATTTTTTCAATATTGGTCACTAGTGATTCAATAGTATTGCGTGACTTATTATTGAGCAAAGCGATTCGCGCACCGGTACCCGCAGCATTACCCGCTGAGGACACCTGATCAAGCGCACAATCAGGGATCAATCCTAATACCATGGCATGTTTAACATTGATATGACTGCCAAAGGCACCCGCAAGTCGAATACGATCAATGCGCTCAACACCTACCTTATCCATTAACAACTTAACCCCAGCATAGAGCGCAGCTTTGGCCAATTGAATTTGACGGACATCATTTTGAGTAATGGTAATGGGCGTCGTGCGCTCAACCCCAATAACAGCGGTGGCGTCTGGCTGATAAAGCACATAGGAAAACGTGCGCCCATCGGCAATAATGCGTGAACTACGCTCGACCAAAGCGCCATCAATAACACCATCGACGGTGATAATCCCCGCCAAAAACATTTCCGCTACCACTTCAATAATACCTGAACCACAGATACCGGTGACTCCGAACTTGCTAGTCTGTGCGGCAAAGTCAACCTCATCAGACCAGAGTTCTGAGCCAATGACTCTAAAGCGAGGCTCTAAGGTTTGAGGGTCAATACGCACTCTCTCTACTGCCCCCGCGGCAGCGCGTTGACCCGAGCTAATTTGAGCACCCTCAAACGCCGGACCAGTGGGACTTGAGCAGGCCAATAAACGGTTCTTATCGCCCAGTACAATCTCAGCGTTAGTGCCGACATCGACCAGCAATGTCATTTGGTCTTGATTTTGGGGCTCTTCGGAGAGAATAACGCCTGCGGTATCAGCACCAACATGCCCGGCAATGCAGGGTAATACATAGAGTCTACCCCCATGATTGATGTGCAAATCTAATTCTCGCGCTGGCACTTCAATAGCCGCATCTGTGGTAAGCGCAAAAGGCGCGCCACCCAACTCTACTGGGTCAATACCCAAGAGCAGGTGGTGCATGATTGGATTGGCCACCAGAGTAATTTCAAGAATGTCTTCAACACTCCCTTTTACCTGCTTAGCTACCTGGGTGAACAGGTCATTTAGCGCATCGCGAATAATGCCCGTCATCTCAGCGGCGCCTTCAGGGTGCATCATCACGTAGGAAACGCGACTCATGAGATCTTCACCAAAGCGAATTTGCGGATTCATCATGCTAGCGCTGGCCAACACTTCGCCGCTTGAAAGGTCGCACAGGTGCGCGGCGACTGTGGTCGAGCCAACGTCCACCGCAACGCCATAGAGGCTGAGATGGACTCCAGGCCACAGAGCAATAATCGAGGTGTTTTTATACACTGCCACGGTTAAGGAGCGACCACTCTTTTTTAGCGCCGGCTGTAAACTTCGCAGTAATGCCGTATCACATAGCAACCCGGTTAAACCCCACTCAGCCTCAAGGGCTTCGAGCAAGTGTTGCAAATCACCTTTGGGCACCTCCATGTCTGGCTCTGGCACTTCGACAAAATACAAGCGGGTGGCGGCATCTAGTTCAATATCACGATGTTCTGCCGCTTTACGAACCACTTGCCGATGCACTTGACTCTCCGGCGGCACGTCGATAACGCAGTCATCCAACAGCAGGGTGTGGCAGCTTAGCCGGCGGCCATTTGCTAGCGGTTTTTTTCGCTGACTGTAACTTTTCTCAGTCTCACTTAAGGGCGACAGATGAGTAATAGCCGATTGTATTTGATGTTTCGGAAACGTGCCTTCGGCACAGGTGATCTGACAGCGTCCACAGAGACCGCGGCCACCGCATACTGAGTCAATATCTACTCCCAAGCTGCGTGCGGCATCAAGGAGTGGCGTGTGCATTGGAAAACTGCCGCGCCGTCCAGATGGCGTAAATACAACCTTGACCTGTTTTTCAGTCATCAACCTTACCTGTCACTCTACATTATTTAATAATAGTCTTAGCTAATGTTTATGCCCTCTTGCGACGACCACCGCGGACACGTTCGGTTCCAGCGGCCTGAGGTTCACGATAGGCCTTGATCCAACGAGTACAATTGGGATCAGTACCCATCATCACATCGCCACCACGCACGGCTTGCATAACTTCAGCATGCAGCGGGCTGGTAATAGCTGAGGTCATTCCTGCACCCATAGCCATAGTTAAAAATGCGCTGTTTATACCATTGCGGTTGGGCAAACCAAAACTGACATTGGACGCACCGCAGGTAGTGTTTACTTTTAACTCTTCTCGTAGACGTCTCACCACATGCATCACTTGCAATCCGGCAGAATTAATCGCCCCAATAGGCATAACCAGAGGGTCAACAATGACATCGCTATAGTGAATCCCATAATCAGCAGCACGCTCAACTATCTTTTTAGCCACCGCAAAGCGCTCGTTAGGGTCTTCTGAAATACCGGTTTCATCATTAGAAATGGCGACTACCGCAGCACCATATTTCTTTACCAGCGGCAGTACCCGTTCGAGGACTTCATCTTCGCCGGTCACCGAGTTGACAAGTGCCTTTCCCTGATATACCGACAAGCCGGCTTCTAGAGCTTCAATAATGGATGAATCAATGCTAATCGGCACGTCGGTAATGGACTGTACCAACTGTATAGCCTCAGCGAGGATGCGAGGTTCATCCGCCAGAGGGATACCCGCATTGACATCAAGCATCTGAGCACCCGCTAGAACCTGAGCCAGCGCGTCCGCTTCAACACGACTATAATCACCCAACTTCATTTCTTCCGCCAAAATTTTACGGCCGGTTGGGTTAATTCGCTCGCCAATAATAACAAAGGGCTGGTTAAAGCCAATTTTAACTTCTCTAGTGGCAGAGCTTAGTGTGGTAATGGTCATAATTAATCCTAATGGTGTATCCCGTTGTTTCTAAAAACGGCAATTTTTAGCGGATTTTAATCGCTATAACGTTGCCATGCCTTTACCGCTGAATTCGAATTCACCGTCTTGTATTTTGTACATCCAGGCAGCCGATTTTTTCAGTCCACCCAGGGGATAGAGATGACACTGTTGAATTAAACAGCCGGGATCAGCCTGAATACCTGCTATTAAATCACGCAATAATTCGCTAGGTTCTGAGGAAGGTGCATTAACGTATTGGCCCAAAAATGAGTCTTTAAGGGTCAACCTCAGCATGTTCATGGGGTTGCGCGTCAACATACGCATCGACGGACCAACGCCACAGTGCTGAGCATGACGAAGTAACGTCTTAATAGTCGCTAAGCCAGGGATACCAACATACACCGGCAATACATTGCCCTGCTGACGAATCTTTTTCTCCCAGGCCAGTATAGGTGCGGCCTCGAAAACAAATTGCGTCGCTAGGTAGAGACTCATGTCAGTGTCACGGGCATAGTC
>Ga0302130_1000299_pt1 | contig 36140 bp, 36 predicted proteins | sample CB9_surface_MG_FD_203117 | JGI IMG/M metagenome (GOLD analysis project Ga0302130, IMG submission 203117) | Marine microbial communities from Western Arctic Ocean, Canada - CB9_surface | ecosystem: Environmental > Aquatic > Marine > Oceanic | place: Canada: Western Arctic Ocean | collected... | reverse complement strand
ATATGCCACACAGCTCGACCTACAGAAGTGAATTGGGAAAAGGACTGTCCGGACAGAGTATTAACGAAGGTAGAATTCAGAAACTACTAAGAAACTTAGAACTAAAAATTTTCAAAGATTCTAAAACCCAAGGAGAATAGAAATGAAAAGAATAATAATTGGATTATTAGGCGTAGTGTTAGCGTCTACTAGTGTTTTTGCTCAAGACTTTAGTCAGGTTACGATCACTACGATTCCAGTGACCGACAATATTTACATGCTTCAAGGAAGCGGAGGTAACATTGGGGTATCGATAGGCGATGATGGTACTTTTATTGTTGATGATCAATTTGCTCCACTTACGGGGAAAATCGTAGAGGCCATCGCGACCCTTACAGACAAGCCTGTTGATTTCGTCGTCAATTCCCACTGGCATTATGATCACAGCGATGGAAATGAAAACTTCGGCAAAGCAGGTGCCTACATAGTTGCTCAAGATAATAGCCGTCACCGAATGGAAACAGATCAGGTAGTGTCATTAAATGGCAGAGAGCAAGAAGCTTACGATGCTAGCGGGCTGCCAAAAATAACATTCATGGATGCCATGAAATTCTACTTTAATGGCAATACTATTGAAATTGTCTACACAGGCCCCGGCCATACTGACGGTGATGCACAGGTCTATTTTAGAGAGTCAAATGTACTCCATACTGGCGATATGTTTGTCCGTTATGGGTTGCCGTTTATCGACCAGCCAAACGGCGGAACTACGAGTGGCATGATAGATTCACTATGGGAGATTGCGGGGTTAATTGATGATGATACAATTATTATTCCTGGACATGGTCAGCTGGCTAAGCGATCAGATCTATTGGAGTACCGGTCTATGTTGGTGACTATTCGAGAGCGTCTTCAAGCGGCGATAGCTCAAGGCCAATCTGCCGACCAAGTGGTGGCTTCGGATGTGGTTGAAGGTTTTGCCGCGCCGGGCGCTGGCACTGAGAGATGGGTTAGAGCGGCTTACGAAGAATATAGATAAGGCTATTGATAAGAGCGCTGGAAAGTTTTAGATTTTTCACCATAGTTTTTATAAACCGGCGTTTAGCTTTGTGCGCGATGAACATTGTTGGCTTTTAGTCAACTGTGTTTTTAGCGTTAAGCGAAGTGGTGATGAGGGGGTTACTGGGGTTTAGTCCAAACCAGTAATTGATTTGATGCAGGCATAGAATTGTCTTCTAATAAAGTTAGGCCTGCGTGCTTGGCTAATTCATTAACCCTTTCAAAATCTCTAACACCGCAATGAGAGTTTCTCTCCTTCAACCAAAGATCAAAGCTGGCATTGCTTTCAGTTGTAAACTCTCCGGCGTATTTAAAGGGTCCGTAAGCTAAAACGATTCCGTTTGCATTCAAATGATCGCTGAGTTTTGCAAACAGCTTTTCTACCGATTTGCTGGACATTATATGGAGAGTATTTGCTGTAAAAATAGCGTCGTACTTACCAGTACTCCAGAGTAAGTCGTCTGCGTTCAGGGTAAATGCGAGAGGAACATTTTTTAAGTCAGCGTGAGTAATCCTTAGATTAAGCGTTGTAACATTCTCGGCGACATCCGTGGATTGCCAAGAGATGTTTGGGAATTTCTCTCCGAAAAATACTGCATGTTGCCCTGTGCCCCCGCCTATTTCTAGAACCGAGCTTTTGCCCTGAAGTTTTTGTTCGAAGACATCAAGAATAGCTTGTTTATTATTTTCACTTGCCTGGCTATAAGGGAAGTCTTCGATCATTAGTTGCAAAACCTTTAGTCTTGTTTGCGAAGAAAAACCGGCTTGGAAATTGTAGAATCTGCTTCGCTGTAGCGGTATCCGTTAACTTGGAAATTCAGTAACTCATGAGCTGATTCTATGCGATTATTAACGATGTAGGTAACCATCTCACCGCGGGCTTTCTTAGCAAAAAAGCTAATGATCTTATATTTGCCATTAGACCAGTCCTTAAAAACTGGTGTGACCACTTCGGCTTCGAGTTTTTTGGTATGGACAGCACTGAAGTATTCATTCGAAGCGAGGTTGATCAGTAATTTTGTCTTCAAAGGGGCCAGCTCTGAATTTATGTTGTCAGTAATTTTTGAGCCCCAGAATTCGTATAAATTTTTCCCGCGTTCGTTAGCAAATTTACTGCCCATTTCAAGTCTATAGGGCTGAATAAGATCTAGTGGTTTTAATAGGCCATAGAGGCCGGATAAAATTCGTAAATGCCTTTGTGCAAAATTCAACTCTGCTACCGAATAATCTTCAGCTTTCATGCCTTGGTAGACATCCCCTCGAAATGCAAAGATAGCTTGCTTGGCATTTTCTGGTGTAAAGGGTGCTTTCCAGTTTGCATTGCGGGCAAAATTTAACTCCCCTAATGCATCACTCATGTGCATTAATTCTGAGAGTTGCTCGGGCTGATATTTTTTTAGCCCCTTCATTAATTCTTTAGAATCGCTGAGGAACTCAACCTCACTAGTTTTTTTAGTTTTAGCGGGGGAGTCGAAGTCCAGAGATTTGGCTGGTGATACTACAATAATCATAAATATACCCAATAGGTTACTTTAGTCTTGAGAGTCCATTTCTAACCACCAGTTTAAAGGTGTCTCACCGTCTTTAGGGTCGTAAACATTGCCATAATACCAAACCGTATCGGGATAATCAGCGATGCTTTCGTTCAAAATATTTTCAATAGTCTGAAACCCTATGGTGTAATGAATGCTATAAACTAAAGCCCTTTCATTTTGTAGGTCTAAGTTGCCGTCCAGTTTTTCGATAGCCGGTGTCAGCTTCTCAGATAGTCGCGCTAACTGGTGTTTACGAAAAACACGAATACATAGATTACCGCTGCGCTGCATGAGCTCATATTGAGCAGTACCGGGATTTATTAATTTTACTTGGTCGCCGGCGGCCAAATTACGAGTCAAAAGCGGTGATTTGACTAATCTGTAGACATCTTGCTCGTCGCCGAAGGGTTCAACCTGTAAACTTTCAAAAACCGGTTGACCCTCTGGATCAGCGCCGGCGAGAAAAGGAACGTCTATTTTCATAATTGATTTCTATGGCCGTATTAATAGTGAATAGTAGGGTTGAGTTAATAACGCAGCTGAACCTTAATTGGCTCTGTACTTTAAGAGCAGGATTATCTCATGCTTGAGCGTCTTCAGACCATTGCAAAGCTTTTTTCTCGACTTAAATCGTTATTGCTGTTGATAGCTCTGGCCGGGCTTTTGGGTTTTGGCTTAAGTTTGTTTGAGTCTCCCATATTAGAGGGGCGTCAGCTAATGATGCCGTCCTTGGTGGTTCTGTTTTGGGCGACTGCCAGCCTTTGTTTTGCTGTATTATTTGAAAATATCCCTCCAGCTTCAAATCCAGATGCTGGATATCGTCAGCGCTGGTCAGTTACATTGCGCCGAGGTGGATATTGGCTTCTTGGCAGCTTCATGATTTTACTTAGTCTCAGTCTTGTGGTGCTAAGTTACCAGCTAATTCGAACCTGGTTTATGCTCTAGCCTTCGAATCGCGCTGCCTAGCCCCTGTGTGCAATAATTACAAGCGTTGGTCAGTATGCAGATTATCCATTTATAAGGCTGTTTTAGGGCCAAATTAGCGCTGAGTCTTAATTCTTCATGAGTCTATCTTCACTTCTAAAGCTGTCTGACGCCATCGATCGGCTTAACCATTTCATTGGCCGCAGTGCTGCTTGGCTATCACTGTTGATGGTGATAATAACGCTTGTTGTGGTTGTGCTGCGCTATGGTTTTCAGATCGGCTCAATAGCCCTGCAGGAATCCATCATGTACATAAACGCCTTGGTGTTTACCTTGGGTGCTGCTTACACGCTCAAGGAAGAAGGGCATGTTCGTGTTGATATTTTCTACAGTAATTTCAACCATAAAAATAAAGCGATCGTGGATATTATTGGTGTTGTTTGTTTTCTGTTTGTGACATCGGCATTTGTGGCTTGGTCTAGCTGGGATTATGTTTCTGTTAGTTGGCGAATTTTGGAGAGCTCGCCTGAAACCAGCGGCTTACCTTTTGTGTATTTGTTGAAGTCTACTATCTATATTTTGATAACGCTGCTGTGCTTGCAGGGAATCTCTGAGCTAATCAAATCTATCAACACTGTGATGAAGACTAAATAATGGAAATTGCTTTACCTATCGTTTTATTTGCGGCGATTTGCTTAGTTTTGATGATGGGCTATCCAGTTGCCCTTTCTTTAGCAGGTGTTTCCCTCATATTTGCGGGGATTGGAAGCGTAACAGGTGTGTTTGATTCGGCTTTTATTTCGCTTATTCCCAATAGAATTTACGGAATCTTGATTAATCAAAATCTGTATGCTGTGCCCCTTTTTGTTTTTATGGGTGCGATGCTTGAAAAGAGCAAAATTGCTGAGGATTTGCTTTCAAATATGGCAATCGTGTTCCGCGGAGTGCCAGGTGGTTTGGGGCTTTCTGTGGTTTTGGTTGGAATGCTTCTAGCTGCCAGTACCGGTATCGTTGGTGCCACTGTTGTTACGATGGGGATTTTGTCATTGCCAACTATGATAAAGGCGGGCTACAAACCCTCTTTAGCCGCTGGCACCCTTTGCGCTACAGGCACTCTTGGTCAAATAATCCCTCCTTCTATTTGTTTGGTCCTGCTGGGCGAGGTTATGTCCAATGCCTACCAGCAATCGCAGCTAAACAGCGGCAACTTTGCTCCTGATTTTATTTCAATTGGAGACTTATTCGCCGGAGCAATCGTGCCAGGTTTGATATTAGTTTTTTCCTATGCCGCGTACATATTTGCGATAGCAATTCTGCGGCCGAGTGATGCGCCTGCAATGGAGAAAAGTGAAGCTGAAGCAGAAGATGTTTCAGTAATATTTGCGCTCATTAAGGGTCTGCTACCCCCAGTATTTCTAATGATAGCTGTCCTTGGCTCAATACTGAGTGGGCTAGCAACCCCCACAGAGGCGGCCAGTGTTGGGGCTTTTGGCGCTATGTTTTTAACGTTGCTGCGAGGCGGGTTAACTTTTAAGGTACTTCACGATGTCTCTATCGAGACTATGCGAGTTACCTCAATGGTCTATCTTATACTGGTTGGTGCGTCTATTTTCTCATCGGTGTTCAGAGGTTTTGGGGGCGATGAATTGGTTGAGTCACTTTTGCTAGGCTTACCAGGGGGTGCTTTTACCGCGATGCTTGTGGTCATGTTATTGATCTTTCTTCTGGGTTTTATTCTAGATTTTATAGAGATCACCTTTATGATCGTGCCGTTAGTGGGCCCAATACTTCTAGGTATGGGATTGGATCCCATTTGGCTGGGAATAATGATTGCGATCAATTTGCAGACATCATTTTTGACTCCACCGTTTGGCTTTTCACTATTTTATTTGCGCAGCGTAGCGCCAGCAGAAATTAAAACCAGTGACATTTACCGCGGTGCGGTGCCATTCGTCATACTGCAGCTGTTGTTACTCTGTGCATTAGCCGTGCAACCTGCGATAGTGACTTGGTTGCCTGAGCTATTACGAAATTAGGGAGATTTTTGAATTAACTTAGGATTAATTATGGCGATCATGGAGATAGCAACTGAAAAACCTGAGGGTATACTCGCCCTTTAAACCCTGGATATGCCCCTAGATACTTACACTAACAATGATTTTTGGTGGCTGGCTTGTGTCTCAAATGGATTTGTCTGCAGGTATTGCAATCAAAAGTGTCGCCAAGGGACGTAGTGCAGCCGTTGCGACTCAAAAAGTAATTTTCACAGTGCCAGTAGTGGTTGGGTCAACGGATAGTTGCTACGCCAACCTTATAAAATAGGGCACTAGTTCTGCGCAATTTCAAGTGCGGGTGGGGATGTCATTACCGGTGGGTGAAGGCATGAGGGAAAAATTTCAGACGGGTTAATTGTATTCGCTGCACTGGACAGAAATGGAAAGAACAGAAGAATTCCCGAGTAATACTCTTTTGATCGTTGCGCTTGTTATTTCAAAGTCTTCTGGCGTCGTCAAAGGCTTCTTCGCTTACTAACTTATAGTCGAGCATGGTGTTTTGGAAGCTCCGATAAGACTCATATATTCTTTTTGCAGTTTCATCTTGACTGGCAAGCTCTTCCATAACTTCTTGTGAAATTCTTTTTAGCTCACGTAAGACATCCTCAGGCAGTTTTCTCAGCTCAACCCCCTCACGTTCAACAAGTACCTGCATAGATTCGCTGTTACCAGCAGTAATTTCGTCGATCACACCTTGATTCATCACCTCTGTTGCAGCCATCAAAATGGCTTGCAAATCATTTGGTAAAGATTCAAAAGCTGTTTTATTAAAAAGGGTTTCTAATGCGCTTCCCGGCTCATGCCAGCCAGGATAATAATAATACTGCGCTACCGTATGATAGCCCGCGGCTAGATCGTTATAGGCACTAACGAATTCTGCAGCATCCAAGGCGCCAGTTTGCAGGGCGGTAAACACTTCGCTGGCCTGCATCGTCACCGGGATAGCTCCTGCACGGCGTAGCACCTCTCCACCTAAGCCGGGAATCCGCATCTTTAGGCCTTGCAGATCCGCAAGTGAGTTTATCTCCTTATTAAACCAGCCAAACATCTGAGTGCCTGAGTTCCCGCCGCGAACGGGTATTAAATCGAATGGTTCATAAGCTTCTTTCCAAAGCTGGTCTCCGCCTCCGTGAGTTAGCCAAGCATTCATCTCAACTACGGTCATACCAAACGGTATTGAGGAAAAAAATGGTGCACCTGGTATCTTTCCTTGCCAGTAGTAAGATGCTGTATGGCCAATTTCGGCAACCCCTTGAGATACCGCATCGAAAACTTCCAAGCCACCAACAAGCTCATTGGCACCGTACACGCGAATATCTAAACGACCTCCGCTCATTTCCCTTACTAGATTGGCGAACCGCTCTGGATTGGTTCCTAGTGCGGGTAAGTTTTTAGGCCAAGAGGTAATCAGTTTCCAACTATAACTCTGCGTGTTTGACGCTCCCATTGGGCTGCTGGATTGCTCGCCACCACAGCTTGTTAGCGTGAAGAATACGCATGAAATAACAAGTTTTTTAAGCGTTGAGTATTTATTCATTGGGATTGACCTGTTAAGACTATCTAGTTCGGAGAGTTTTTCTTTTAGCTTTCTTTTGGCTCTCTTCTAAATTTTAGCTTTATGTTTTTCTTGTGTGCCAGCTAACCAACTACTTCTAGTTTGGCATAGGACAGCACTAACCATTTACTGCCAACGTCGTCAAAGTTAACCTGCACACGGGCGTTTGGACCTTGTCCTTCATAGTTCAAGACCACTCCTTCGCCAAACCTCCCATGAGCAACTCGTTGACCCAGAGATAGTTCGGTTTGGGGTACTTCGATATTGCCGCTCATTCTACTTATTGTTCCACTGCTAAGTTGTGCGCCAACGGGGGAAGTTCTGGTGATGGTAGATTTTAGACGTATGGCATCTATTAGGTCAGACGGGATCTCTTTTACGAATCTCGATGGGCGGCAAAGGTTAACATCGCCGTGCAGTCTTCTGGATTCGGCATGACTTAAGTAAAGCTTTGTTCTTGCGCGAGTAATTCCGACGTAGCACAGCCTGCGTTCTTCTTCTAGCCCGGTTAAACTGTCCATCGACATTTTATGCGGGAATAAACCTTCTTCTAATCCGGCTAAAAATACTAATTGAAACTCTAAACCTTTAGCGGTGTGCAAGGTCATAAGCTGAACAGCGTCTTCAGATGCCTCTGCCTGAGTGTCACCTGCATCTAGTGAGGCTTTATCGAGAAAAGCGGCTAGCATTGCATTAGACGTAATATCGATCTCTTCGTCACCGCTTACTTCATCGAAGTTGCTGGCGGCATTAACCAATTCTTCTAAATTTTCTATACGTCCGCGAGCTTTTTCCCCACCTTCTTTTTCATGATGTTGGATGAGGCCACTATTGTTAACAATATGCTCAGCCTTTTCATGTAGCTTCAGGGTTTCACATTCAGCTGCCATGGTATCAATAAGTTCTAGAAATGTAAGAACAGAGCTAGTGGCGCGGGGTGTAAGAAGTTTATTATTAACGTTGTCTATGCAGGCCTGCCAAAGTGAAATGTTTTCACGTCGAGCTAGATCTCGAATAAGGTCAATGGTTCTGCCACCTATGCCCCGTGTGGGCACATTGATGATTCGCTCCATTGCAGTATCATCATTTCGGTTGACCAAGAGGCGTAGGTAAGAGAGTGCATTTTTAATTTCTAAGCGCTCGTAAAAACGGTGCCCTCCAAAGATTCGGTAAGGCATTCCTACTCTAATAAGGGCTTCTTCGAGTTCGCGGGACTGAGCATTAGAGCGATAAAGAATCGCCGCATCACTGCGCCGATTTCCGGCGTTAAACCAATCTTGAACTCGGTCAACTATAAAGCGCGCTTCGTCTTGTTCGTTAAATGCCTCGTACAAACTAATGGGCTCGCCTTCGCCAATGTCTGTCCAAAGGTTCTTTCCGAGCCGGCCTTGGTTGTTGGATATAAGGCTGTTCGCGGCTTTGAGAATATTAGATGTAGAGCGATAGTTGCGCTCCAACCGGACAATTTCTGAGCCGGGGAAATCGGTGTTAAATTGTTGAATGTTTTCAATTTTCGCCCCGCGCCAGCCATAGATGGATTGGTCATCGTCACCAACCACCATCAAATTGTTCTCATCTCCGGCTAGTACTCGAAGCCAAGCGTATTGGATAGAGTTAGTGTCTTGAAACTCGTCAACCAAAATGTGCTTAAAACGGCCTCTGTAGTGGTCTAAAATTTGTGGGCTACGCAGCCAGAGTTCATGTGCGCGGAGCAAAATTTCGCCAAAGTCGATCATTCCTCCGCGTTGACAGGCATCTTCATAGGCGCGGTATATATCCAGCATGGTTTTGATGTAATCGTCATTCTCATGATCGATATTGCTAGCTCTTAACCCTTCATCTTTCTGACCATTTATATACCATTGGCACTGTTTTGCCGGCCAGCGTTCTTCATCGATGCTAAGTGAGCGATTAATTCGCTTTATCAGACGCAATTGGTCATCTGAATCCAAAATATGAAAGTCTTCTACGAGTCCGGCTTCGCGCCAATGAGAGCGCAACAATCGATGTGCTAATCCGTGGAAAGTGCCAACCCACATGCCGCCGGCTGTATGGCCCAGCAGAGACTCAATTCGCCCGCGCATCTCTCTTGCGGCTTTATTGGTAAATGTGACTGATAGAATTGCGAAAGGAGAAACCTGTTCAGCTTGCAACAGCCAGGCTATTCGGTGGACTAGCACCCGTGTTTTACCACTGCCTGCCCCGGCGAGCACCAAAAGGTTTTTAGTTGGACTGGCAACCGCATTGCGTTGTTCGTTGTTTAAAGAGTCGAGTATGTGGGAAACATCCATGGGACGCATTCTAGCAAATCGGCGCCGAGAATCTTGGGTTTTTAGTGTTGAATGCAAATTAACAGGAGATGTTGACAATGCGATGCCAAAAGTAGGAGTGAGTTTTGGAGAAAATCCAGAAAATTTGCTACCATAAGGGGTTATTTAAATACGTGCGGCGCGACTGGCCGACCTGCATCAAGGCCCTGACTCAAGAGATAGTTTAGGTCGATGTTTATATTGGCAAATTAGAGAGAGCCTGGTCTATTCACCAGGCGAAAGTAAATCTAGGAGATATCCATGTCTGTCAGATCGGACAATATACCATTCAATTGGCAAGATCCTTTTTCTATGGAAGGGCAGCTTTCTGAGGAAGAACGACTGGTACGCGATACTGCGAAACAATATGCGCAAGCCAAGTTGGCACCAAGAGTGCTTGAAGCATATAGAAACGAGACCTCCGAGCCCGAAATATTCAGAGAAATGGGCGCGCTAGGTCTTTTGGGCTCAACCATTGAAGGCTATGGCTGTGCCGGCGTGAACTATGTTTGCTACGGACTTGCTGCTCGAGAGGTTGAGGCAGTCGACTCTGGATATCGCTCAATGATGAGTGTTCAATCATCATTGGTGATGCATCCGATTAATGAGTTTGGTAGTGAAGAACAGAAACAGAAATACTTACCTAAGTTGGCAACAGGTGAATATATTGGTTGTTTCGGGCTTACCGAGCCTGATCATGGATCTGATCCCGGCGGAATGATTACCCGAGCTCGTTCGGTGAGTGGTGGCTACAGTCTTTCAGGTTCCAAGAACTGGATAAGCAACTCACCCTTTGCTGATGTTTTTATTGTTTGGGCTAAAGATGATGATGGAGTCATTAAAGGCTTCATTCTTGATAAAGGCATGAAAGGTCTGAGTGCGCCGAAAATCGAAGGCAAGCTGGCTCTGCGTGCATCACCCACTGGCATGATTGTAATGGACGAGGTTTTTGTTCCTGAAGAAAATAAGCTGCCTTTAGCATCCGGTCTGAACGGTCCGTTTAGCTGTCTTAACTCGGCTCGGCTCGGTATTGCTTGGGGTGCTATAGGCGCGGCTGAAAGCTGCTGGCATTCTGCGTTGCAATACACTCTCGATAGAAAACAATTCGGCCGGCCTCTTGCCGCTAACCAGCTTATTCAAAAGAAGCTTGCGATAATGCAGACAGACCTCAGCCTTGCTTTGCAAGGGTGTTTACAAGCTTGTCGTTTAAGAGATCAAGGTAATCTTGCTCCTGCGCTGATTTCCTTGCTGAAACGAAATTCTTGTTTAAAAGCATTGGATGCGGCTAGAGAAGCGCGGGATATGCTGGGTGGAAATGGTATATCAGATGAGTATCCAGTAATGCGTCACATGCAAAACTTGGAAGTCGTGAACACTTATGAGGGTACGCAAGATATTCATGCGTTGATTTTAGGTAGAACTCAGACTGGAATCCAAGCGTTTACTGGTGGTTAAAAACCATTGGGTGCGGCTAGCGAGAGCTAAGTATACCTTAAAGTAAGCTTAGAAAAGTGCCGGTGAAAATTGCCGCACCAACCCAATTGTTGTTTAAAAAAGCCTTAAAACAGGGGCCGGGTAACCGGTCTCTAATAAGAAATTGCTGATAGATGAGTAAGACACTGGCGACTATCAAAGAAAGATAATAGGCCAGACCCAGTTGTAGTTGTCCTCCCACCAGCCACATGGATAAGATAAACAAAACCTGCAAACAGGCGATAATAAGTTTGTCGGCATCTCCAAACAGTATAGCCGTAGACTTGACCCCTATCTTCAAATCAAACTCTCTATCGACCATCGCATACTCGGTGTCATAAGCAACAGTTAACAGTACATTGGCCAAAAACAACAGGTAAGCGGTTTGTGGTATGGCAGCTGTTTGGGCCATAAAAGCCATTAGTATCCCCCAAGAAAAAGCGATTCCTAATATTACTTGAGGTAAATTAGAGAAGCGTTTCATGAAGGGGTAAATTGTGACTAAAGCGACAGCACCAAATGAAAGCAGTATTGTTTCTAGATTAGTGAACAAAACTATGATGAAACCCAGCAGCGATAAGAAAATGAAACAATAGAAAGCGTCCTGGCGCTTTAAAAAGCCTCTAGCGAGAGGGCGCGATTCTGTCCGGCCAACTTTGTCATCAATTTTATAATCTGCAAAGTCATTAACACAGCATCCGGCCGAGCGCATAACTACAGTTCCGAGTATAAAAATGACTAGCAGATCGAAATCTGGAAAGCCGTCAGCCGCTATCCATAGAGCGCCGATGGTCGGCCATAGCAGTAGCATGATTCCAATGGGTTTGTTAATGCGGGTCAGTTCTACGAGCGCAGGGAATTTGCTGTGAAACTCAGGGAATTTAGCCCTCAGCCACAAGTCAGATCTTGAAAACAGTTTTCGTATTAAATCCATTACTACCTACCGCAAACAGCCTAGATTCAGGTTAAGAGCGCATAGCATAAAAGAATAACAGTCGAGAGTAAAAAGCTTCTCTGAGAAATACTGCTCTAGCCTCCTTAGTTAGTTGAGGTGGTCCTAGGATGGAAAGCTCTGTGAAATTGACGATATCTCTTCTGCAGACTCAATGACTTCGTGGAGTTTTTCCATTACATCATCGCGATTTAGCTGATAGCGGGCAAACAACTCATCGGGCACTTCTTCCAATGGCGCATCCCCTATACCTTCTTGCTTAAGTAGACGTAGGGCCATGAAGATTAGATTGGGATAAGTGCAGTGTGGTCCGTTGTAGCTAGGATCATGCTGATATTGAATTGTCGCTTTAACCTCCGGGGGCATATTCCATAAATCCATTAGCCAAAGGCAAATTTGTTCTCGGGTAATTTGTAATAAGTGGTTCTCCACCGCCATGTGGCTTATGTGAGGGTTGGCTTCAATGTAACGGCATATTTGCGAAAAGTGCGGAGGGAAAATATGTGCCAGCACTAGATAGCCAAAATTGTGCAGTAAGCCCGATAGGTAGGTTAGGCCTTTACTTGGTTTTATCGCCGGAGGTATCAGTGTCACGATCGCTTCAACAAGGGTTGAGCAATAGATCGATTGGAGCCAGTAAGGAGTTAATCCATCAACTCTATCTTTGGGCAATTCCAGGGTCTTACCTAGTGCCAGCCCTAGGGCCAAATTGCCTACAAGGTCAAAGCCAAGAACTCGGACAATGGCATCTTGCACTGAGCGGATTTTTCCAGGAGCGGCATAGTAAGGAGAAGCAGCCCAGCTTACTACCTGTGCCGCAAGGCTTGGATCTGATTCAACTATATCCGCAAGGTCGCTAACCACGGCATTTGGGTTAACTCGTAACTCGATAATGCGCTGTGCTGTGGCTGGCAGCGTCGGTATTTCAAGAGTATCTTCTAAGCGTTGTTTAATCCGAACCGATGTAAATGTCTTCAGAGAATGGACAATTCTCTTCGCATCTTCATCTGGACTCGGCGCGGTGCTGGATAGATTGCTAGGATCAATAGCAAACTCAAGCGTTAGCATATCCTGATTAAAAACCAGCAAATCTTTTTGCAAAACCGCCAGCTCTATAGGCTTTGGCTCGGCACCGTCAGCACTGGACATTATGATCAACCTATCTGCAGCGACAGATTGGTCTAATAAGGTGGTTACATTATTTAGTTCCGGTATGTTGCTGAGCTTGGTCAAACGCTCTGACGCATAAAATTCTTTTAGCTCGGTAGCGCTGACAGCAACCAAGTCACGGCCGGTTTTTTCCTTTATACTTTTTAAATCTAAAAGAGAATGCTCCGCCAAAATAGCTTGAACCCGGCCGGTTTTGTCTTGTAGCAAGACCGACCGAACTATCGTCTCCTTTTTAGCCGACAAAGGTATTGAGGCTGCAGCTTCGATATTCAATTTATATCCTTAACAGAGGTTGTTCTGTTTGGCATACACGCGTTGATGCTGGTTGCGTGCTTACCTTGTGTTATGCAACAGGGTGAAAATAGGTTTTGACTAAAACTGGGATTGTTCAATGCTAAGTATAGATAGGATTTTTGAATCAGTGAGATATCTTCAATGAATAGAAGAAAAGATTAGGGAAGGCCAATTAATCGTTGGGTCAGACATTAATATAGTGTTCACTGCCTCCTAGCCAGCGTTGGATAAGGGGTTCGATAATCTCAGGATGTTCGCTCATTATAATTTCAGAAGCGGTTTGGACGTCATCCAACAGGTCAGCATCGACTGATAAATCAGCAATTTTAAAGCTCATCATCCCAGTTTGTTGGGTGCCTAGGACTTGGCCTGGTCCCCTTAGTTCCAGATCTTTCTCAGCTATATAGAATCCATCTGTGCTTTCCCTCATGACAATAAGCCGCTTCTTGCTGTGCTCGGATAGCGGCGTCTGGTAAAGCATAATGCAATGACTTGCAACGGAGCCTCGGCCAACACGGCCTCTGAGTTGATGTAACTGCGCCAGCCCAAGCCGTTCCGGGTTCTCGATTACCATCAAGTTAGCATTGGGCACATCTACTCCAACCTCTATAACCGTGGTGGCAACCAGCAGATGAATCTCCGCATTTTTAAAAGAATCCATGATGGCGACTTTTTCTGCGGGTTTTAGGCGCCCATGTATTAGACCTATCACCAAGTGGGGTAGTTGCTCCCGTAATTGCTGACAGCTAACCTCGGCTGCCTGACATTCAAGTTCCTCGGACTCCTCAATAAGCGTGCAGACCCAATATGCCTGATTACCGGCACTACAGGCTTTTTCGATTCTCTCTACCACCTGATCGCGACGGTCATTGGAAATTAAGGCGGTATTAATTGGAATTCTACCTGGGGGCAGTTCACTAATTACTGAACAATCTAGATCGGCGTAGGCACTCATGGCCAGCGTCCGAGGTATTGGTGTGGCCGTCATAACAAGTTGGTGAGGTGTTATTTCGTCTTTGGCAGCTTTTTCACGGAGAGCAAGTCGCTGGTGCACACCAAAACGATGTTGCTCATCGATTATGATTAAACCCAGCCTGCGATAGATAACCCCCTCTTGAAACAGGGCATGAGTGCCGACTAAAAGCTGGGTTTCCCCTGATGAAAGTTCAGCTAGCTGTTTCCGCCTAGCGGCTGCTTTGATCTTTCCGCTTAGCCAGCCAACATTAAGACCGAGGGCATTAAACCACTGTTGAAAGTTTCTAAAGTGTTGTTCTGCGAGGATCTCAGTCGGCGCCATTATCGCCACTTGATAACCATTATTAATGGCATTTAACGCAGACAAGGCCGCGACTACCGTTTTCCCAGAACCAACGTCTCCTTGTAAAAGCCTTAACATTGGTCGGCTGGTGGTCATGTCATTATTGATGTCAAGACTGGCGTGCTGCTGCCCTTTTGTTAGTGTAAAAGGGAGTAACTTGAGAAAGTCATGACTTAACTGACCATTAAGCTGCAACTCGGGAGCCAGCTTTTGATTTGAAGTGACTCGGCTTAAACGCATACATAACCGGTGAGAAAGCAATTCTTCAAACGCTAGCCTTTTATGCCCTGGATTAGATTCTTGCAGAAGCCACTGTGATGATGAATCAATTGATGGTTGGTGTATCAGATTCAGAACCTCATCTAACGGCGCAAATCCAAATCGCTGGCGCAGGTCTAGAGGCAGATAATCATCGATAGAGCAGCTCTGCAATAGTTCGCGGGCTTGACTAATAATGCTTCTTAATCTGGTTTGCTGAAGCCCCTCGCTGGCCGGATAGACCGGTGTTAATGTGTCTGCGATGGGTTCATTGATGGGGTCTTTAAGAATCTTATATTCCGGATGATATAGCTCAAACCCATGCCGTCCATAACGTACTTCGCCAAAACATCGCACTACGCAGCCTGCTGCTAAGGCATTTTTCTGAGCCGCTGAAAAGTGAAAAAAGCGCAAACCTATAAAGCCTGTTTGATCGGTAATTGTGCAATGAAGACTGCGGCGTTTGCCGAATTGGACAGCACACTTAACGACTTCTCCTTGAATTTGAGCGAGCTGGCCAATTTTTAGAGAGCGAATTGAAAGTATGCGAGTCCGGTCTTCATAGCGCGAGGGTAGGTGGAAAAGAAGGTCCTGGACATTATGAATACCCAGCTCGTTTAGCTTTAACGCAAGGGCGGGGCCAACCCCTTTTAGCGATATCAGCTTAACATTATTCAGGGCTTGGCTTGTCGGCATAAGCACGGACTGAGTCTATTGGTGAGGCAACGTTATTACGCTGTAGGATGACTCAGTATATGGGTTTTTATACAGTGGTGCTAGAGAGCCATTATAGCGTCGATTTCCACAGTAACTCCTTTAGGTAGGGCACTGACCTCGATGGTCGCTCGGGCTGGATAGGGTTCTGAAAAGTACGCTGCCATTATTTTATTTACAACAGCAAAATCATTTAGGTCTGTGAGGAAAATTGTCAATTTAGCCAAGTTCTCTAAGCCACCACCGGCGGCTTTAGTTACCGCAATCAAATTAGCAAATACCTGATGGGTTTGTTCTTCAATGCCACCCTCAACTATTTCCATAGTCTCTGGTACAAGGGGAATTTGGCCGGATATAAATATCGTGTTTCCTACTTTAATTGCTTGAGAATAGGGTCCAATTGCTGCGGGTGCAGCTTCGGTATATATTTTTTCAAATGTGGACATAGAGATATTCCTGCCTAATGACTGCCAATGGTATTTTTTATCACTTTCTTAACTTTGCGACTCTTGACTCTAGTAACACGAGAAACAGCCTTGATAATACGCACTCTTTTCATCACTCGTGCCAAGTGTATTCTGTTTTTAACGTTGATTAGTAGGTTGACGATGCTGAATCTGGCATCTCGTTCAACGGTACTAATCTTTTCTATATTAGCTTCTACTCTAGTAATTGTAGTTGCCAGGTTAGCGACGATTCCCCGCTCATTTTCTAGCTCTACTCGCAGTTCAACAATAAACTCACCTTGCACATCAGGGTCCCAACTTACAGATACACATTTTTCGGTGTTATCCCTGATATCTGCGATGTTATTGCATTCACCTGTATGGATAACCATTCCTCTGCCGGTGCTAATGTGTCCGACAATAGGGTCACCTGGAATAGGGTGACAGCATTTCGCGAAGTTCATCACCATGCCTTCCGATCCGCGAATGTCCAATGTTCCTTGCTGTTCGGTATGGGGCAGTTCAGGCGAACTAGGGACGCCTGCATTTGCGGTAAGACGCTGGGCAACCATGTAGGACATGCGATTGCCTAGCCCTATTTCCTCGAGCAAATCATCAAAAGACTGAAGATTAGTTTGAATAAGCACGGCATCTATATTTTCTTGCTTGACTGTATTTAACTCGCTACCAAACCCAGCTAACGCTTTGTTTAGTAGACGCCGGCCTAGTGAAACTGATTCAGAATGTTTTTGGTTCTTTAAATAGTGGCGAATATTACTGCGGGCTTTTCCTGTGACCACGAAACTTAACCAAGCTGGATTTGGTTGGGTACCCGGTGCAGTTATGATTTCGACCGTTTGTCCGCTTTGAAGAGTTTCGCTTAAGGGTGCTAAGCGTCTACTTATTCGGCATGCCACACAAGAGTTACCAACATCGGTATGAATAGCATAAGCAAAATCTACTGCCGTTGATCCGGCAGGAAGCTCGAATATCGTGCCCTTAGGTGTAAACACATAAATTTCATCGGGAAATAAATCGATCTTTACATTTTCGATGAATTCTAATGAGTTGCCAGCCCGGGCTTGCATCTCTAGTAACCCGTGCACCCATTCGCGAGCGCGCACATGGGCGTTGCTTGGCAAGTCATCGCTGGATTTATATAACCAGTGAGCGGCGATACCATTGTTGGCCATCGCTTCCATTTCTTCGGTACGAATTTGAATTTCAATTGGCACACCGTGCATTCCAAAAAGGGTCGTATGAAGGGATTGGTAGCCATTTGCTTTCGGGATGGCGATATAGTCTTTAAATCGATTAGGTACCGGTTTGTATAAGCTGTGGACAGCTCCTAAAACTCGATAGCAAGTATCAACTTTGTCGACGATAACTCTAAATGCATAGACATCCATAATCTCTGAAAAAGATTTACGTTTGCTGCGCATTTTTTCATAAATGCTAAATAAATGTTTTTCGCGGCCAATCGTTCTGCTCGGAAGTTCTTCTCGTTCGAGACATGCGTCAATGGAAGTCTGAATTTGAGAGAGTATTTCTCTGCGATTGCCTCGGATGCTTTTTACAGCAGCGCTTATTCTTCTCGCCCGCATTGGAAATAAAGCTTCAAAGCCCAGTTCCTCGAACTCGATTCGAACGTTATTCATGCCCAAGCGGTTGGCAATTGGTGCATAAATATCGAGTGTTTCGCGGGCAATTCGTCGGCGCTTATCAGGGGGCAATGAACTAAGTGTGCGCATGTTGTGGAGTCGGTCGGCAATCTTTACCAAAACCACGCGCAAGTCTTTGGCCATCGCCATTGCCATTTTCTGAAAGTTCTCAGCTTGGGCTTCGGCACGGCTGCTAAATTTAATTTTATTAAGTTTGGAGACACCATCGACGAGATCGGCAACTGTATTGCCAAACTGTGCTTTGATTGCTGTTTTGGTGATTCCGGTGTCTTCAATAACATCATGAAGCATCGCGGCCATGAGGCTCTGCGGGTCCATATGCATTTCGCTAAGTATAGAAGCAACGGCGAGGGGGTGTGTTACGTAAGCTTCGCCACTGCGCCGAAACTGGCCCTCATGGGCCTGCTCGGCATAAAAATATGCCCGCCTAATGCCATTAATTTGATCATTGCCAAGATAGCCACCTAAATCGATGGCGAGAGAGTCAATTGTTTTCTCAGAGGCAATTTGCAAATTAAAGTTCCAGCTACCTTATGCGTCTTCGGCTGGCAGAGTTTCTTTCGCGGCGCTTTCTTCCGCTGATGCGGTAGATTCAGCTGCAACAGCATCAACGCTTTGCAGTTCTTCAGCTACGTCATCGAGCTCGAGACTCGGCTTCTCAATTAATATTTTAGCGTCGATAAACCCATCAGCGATTTCTCGCAGAGCTAAAACCGTCGGTTTGTCGTTGTCCAGAGAGACCAAGGCATCTTTGCCGCCAGTCTGAATCTGTCTTGCTCGCTTGCTGGACACCATCACTAGTTCGAAACGGTTATCAACATTTTCCAAGCAATCTTCTACTGTAATTCGTGCCATGATCTTTCCTTAATGTGGCTCCCATACCCAAAATCGGAGAGCAAAATGGGCTGTTGAGAAGGTTTTTCTCTGGCCTATGCGGAGGGACCGGGGATTTTACTGAATTTCAATACAAAATGCAGCTTTTGTAGGGGTTTTTTAAGCATTTTCTAATCGTGGTCTAATCGTGGCCTAAGCTGGCCAGCAATTCAGCCTTATTGAATTGCTGGGATATGACCGTTAACCGCCAAGATCTGATAATCGCACGCATATCGGCTAATGCTGTATCAAAATCGTCATTTACAACGATATAGTCCGCTCCGGCAACGTGAGTGATGTCACTTACGGCCTGTCGCATTCGCCTATCAATAGTGTCCTTGTCGTCTTGACCTCGGCCTTCCAGACGTTCTCTGAGGCTTTCGAGGGAGGGGGGTAGGATAAAAATAGAACAAGTCTCGGGATTCAGTTTGCGCACCTGCTGCGCACCCTGCCAATCTATTTCTAAAATGACATCTTTGCCGTCTTGGAGTTGCTCCTTGACCCAAATCTGTGAGGTACCGTAATGGCTGTCATACACCTCAGCGCTTTCGAAAAAAGCGCCTTGATCTAACATGTCCATGAAATGGTCTTTGCTAACAAAATGATAGTTAATTCCATCGCGCTCGCCAGGCCGCGCAGGCCTAGTTGTGTGAGATACCGAGACACACAGGTCGTCCCCGCCTTCAACTAACGACTTTACCAACGAGGTTTTGCCTGCACCCGAAGGGGCAGTGACTATAATGAGATTTCCTTTGGTCATGACTTAAGTTTACCTTAACTATCACGGCAAGCGGGAGTGTAGTCCGCTATTCAATGTTTTGAATTTGCTCGCGCATTTGCTCAATGAGCACCTTTAATTCGACGGCATCTAGCGTCGTCTCTATTACTATCGATTTTGAGGATAGTGTATTTGCTTCCCGATTAAGTTCTTGCATCAAAAAATCTAGCCGTCGGCCTTTCTGGCCCTGGGTATCTAGCACTCTTTTGACCTCGATTAAATGTGCATCGAGTCGGTCTAATTCTTCATCGACATCTGCTTTTTGGGCCAGCAATGCGACTTCTTGCTCTAGCCTTGTGGGTTCAATTTCGGCCTTGAGTTCGGTGATTTTTGCCACTAAGGACTGTCTCTGTAACGTCAGAATTTGAGGAAGTTTGGCTCGAATAGAGACAACGATCTCGGCTATAGAATCAAGGCGCTGTTGAATAAACCCTTTCATAGCCTCGCCTTCCCGGGCTCGACTCGCTATGTGTTCATCCAAGGCTTGGTTAAAGGCAGCAAGGGCCTGTGTTTCAATGTCGGCGGTATCAAACTGTTCTTCCTTTAGAACTCCGGGCCACTTTAACAATTCATTGCTGGTAATGTGTTGGGAATGTCCGGTGATCTGTTCAAGCTCAGTATTGACCCGCATGAGTTTTAGGACCAAATCAGTGTCCAGATTAATTTCTGACTGCTGGTGTTCAACAAACTGATAACGCAGTTGGCATTCCACTTTACCGCGATTTAGTTTTTTACGAAGAGTTTCGCGGGCAGCGTTTTCTAGGCCTCTGAAACTATCTGGGAGCCTAACGCTGGTTTCTAGATAGCGATGGTTAACAGATCTTATCTCCCAGGTGATCGAACCCCAGTCAGAGCTGACTTGTTGGCGCGAGAAGGCGGTCATACTGTGTGTCATATTGAATTATCCATAGATTTTTTGATTTATTTTAACTGAACCAAGAGTTAAACACAGCGGCATTTGCTTCCTCGCCATTGAATTGAATTTCAAGGATAATCTTATTTCTCGACTAATACTTCTTTAATCCGTTTGGAAAACCTTATGTCTGATTCATCAACATTTACCACCCGTCCCAGTGGCAGAGAGCCTTCACAATTAAGAGATATCAAACTTACGCGTCGCTATACAAAACATGCAGAGGGGTCGGTGCTGGTGGAATTTGGGGATACCAAGGTGCTATGTACTGCGTCTGTAGAGACATCAGTACCAAGATTCCTTAAAGGGTCTGGGCAGGGATGGATTACTGCAGAGTACGGTATGTTGCCTCGCTCTACCGGTTCTAGGATGGATAGAGAAGCGGCAAGAGGTAAGCAGTCAGGCCGGACTCAAGAAATTCAAAGGCTTATTGGTCGGTCCCTTCGTGCCGCGGTAGATATGAAGAAGTTGGGTGAGAATACGATCAAGATTGACTGTGATGTGATTCAGGCAGACGGGGGCACGCGCACAGCATCGATCACCGGCGGCTGTGTTGCGCTTATAGACGCCATAGACTTCCTGGTAAAATCCAAAAAGCTAAAAGCAAGCCCGATCAAGCAAATGATCGCGTCAGTATCTGTTGGTATATGGAAAGGGCAGCCGGTCCTCGATCTAGATTATGCAGAAGATTCAACCGCTGAAACGGATATGAATATAGTCATGACTGAATCGGGAGGTTTTATCGAATTGCAAGGAACTGGTGAGGACGGTGATTTTAAGCGCAGCGAACTAGATGCCATGGTTTTATTGGCAGAAGATGGCATCCAAGAACTTTTCGCCCACCAAAAGAAAGCTTTAGATCTATAAAGCAGTTAGGGAGAGCTCATGCGTCAGTTTCAATCTGATTTTCTAGACTTTGTAGTTGATCATGAAATTTTAAAATTTGGGGAATTTACACTTAAATCTAACCGGGTGAGCCCGTATTTTTTTAATGCGGGCTTGTTTAATACCGGTGAGAAAATAGCCTTTCTGGCAAAGTCATATGCCGATGCCATTGCTTCTTCCGGGTTAGATTTCGATGTGCTTTTTGGTCCGGCGTACAAAGGTATACCGCTAGCCACTGCTACTTCTATGGCGTTAGCAACAAATCAGGGAATCAATAAACCTTTTTGCTTCAATCGCAAAGAGGCCAAGGATCACGGTGAAGGCGGCACTATTGTTGGGGCCGCGTTGACCGGCAAAACCCTTGTCATTGATGATGTGATTACTGCAGGCACTGCAATTCGAGAAGCGGCCGAAATTCTGGCAGACAATGGTGCTGTTCTATGCGGCATCGCTGTGGCTATGGATAGACAAGAAAAAGGCACTGGCTCCAAATCGGCGATTCAAGAGATTGAAGAAAATTACCAAGTGCCCGTCATTAGTATTATCAACTTAGAAAACATAATTGATTATTTAGCTCAGGCAAGCGATCCGCATTTTCAGACTCATATAGACGCAATAAAAAGTTATCGCAGCGAATATGGCGTGAATTGAGAATGGCTCAGAGTTTAAATAGACGCATGCTCGTCAGCCTCGCCGCTGGCAGCTGCGTCAGGATTATAACGAGTAAATAAATTTCTGTTTAGAAACTCCCACTGAATATCCCAGTTTTCCAGTGGCGACTGCTTAAACTCACTTCTGACAAATTGTACTAGTCTGCCTTCGCAAGAGGCTAGAAGAAGGTTTGCTAGTGCATTAGGAGAGGCTGTAGGTTTAAGATTTTCGCGGATTTGGGCTTCTCGCAGTACCTGTTTTAATTGAGACTCTAGGCGTCCAAAAAACTGTGCAATACGCGTTCGAAGGCGCTCAGTTTCTCCAGCTAATGCATCGCCGGTGAGTAATCTGGTCATTCCGGGGTTTTTGGCTGAGAAAGTAAGTAGCAGTGTGAGAATTTTATGGCAGCGAATTTCTGCGCTATTTTCTTCACTTAGAATTCTCGAGATCCGATGAAATAGGGTGTCCTCAATAAACTTGATTAAGCCTTCAAACATGCGCGCTTTGCTCGGAAAATGACGATAGAGCGCAGCCTCTGAGACACCAACTTCCTTGGCAAGTGCTGCGGTCGTGATTCGCTCTCCAGGCGCGGCCTCAAGCATACGAGCGAGGGCCTGAAGGATTTGGTCTTTTCTTGAGATCTTTATGCTGTTTTCCATAATCGTTACACATCTTTTAAGCGACGCCAAAACTCGAATGGGCGGCTAGATTGAAAGCGGATTCTACTTGTGTAAACCGTCTGCTGTGATGAGCGTGCCAACACCTTCGTCGGTGAATATCTCTAGCAATACAGCGTGTTCTACTCGGCCGTCGATAATGTGGGCACTGTTAACTCCGCCCTTTACAGCATTCAACGCGCACTGAACTTTCGGAAGCATGCCTCCTTGTAATGTATTATCGGCAATTAGGTTATCAACTTGTTTAATGCTTAAGCCGCTCAGAACATTGCCGTCCTTGTCTTGAACTCCAGAGATATTGGTTAGCAATATCAGCTTTTCAGCTCCAAGCACTCGGGCAAGCTCACCCGCGACAGAATCGGCATTGATATTGTAACTTTCTCCGTTTTCATCTGTGCCGATAGGGGCAATCACGGGAATGAAATCACTGTCTTTCATTACGTCAAGTATCTCCGTGTTAATTTTAACTACTTCCCCTACCTGACCGATATCGAGGGCGGGTTTATCGCCAACATTTTTCAACTTAAGCTTTTTAGCCTTTATCAAATTACCATCTTTACCGGTGACTCCAAACGCCTTGCCTTGGTTACGATTAAGTAAGCTAACGATTTCTTTGTTTACTAACCCCCCAAGAACCATTTCTACAACGTCCATGGTTTGGCTGTCGGTTACCCGAAGCCCATCTACAAAGTTGGACTCGATATTAAGCTTCTTTAGAAGGTTGCCTATTTGCGGGCCACCGCCATGAACGATGATTGGGTTCATGCCAACCAGTTTCATTAAAACAATATCTCTTGCGAAACTTTGCTTTAGCTCAGCATCTACCATCGCATTGCCACCATATTTTATGACCACGGTCTTGCCGGTAAATTTCTGGATATAGGGCAAAGCCATGGTGAGGACATTAGCGATATTTTTGGCACTATCGAGCGAAAGAGACATGGGTCAGCCTTGAGCGAAAACTTGGGTTAGTTAGCAGTTAGTAACTGGCTAAGCCAATTTAATCGGCCGATCAAGTCAAAAATCTAGAAGTTTAAGTGTAATTTCTTATCTACACACAAGAGTAAAGCTCTGAAATGAGCCTTAATAAACTCGATTTGCTCATGGGTATTAGCTTCAAAGCGAAGTAATAGGGTAGGGCTGGTATTGGAGGCTCTGACAAGTCCCCAGCCAAACTCAAATTCTGCGCGCAGTCCATCAAGAAGAATTATTTTGCAATTGGGTAAGTCGGCATTGTGTTGAAGCTGGGCAACTAGCTCAAACTTATCTTCATCGCTTACCGCTACTGATATTTCACCGGTACTGATGGGTGTTTTATAGGATGCAAATTCAACGGCGCTCGAATGATCCTGCTGACTAATTGATTCAACAACTCTTGCTGCCGCGTAAAGGCCATCGTCAAAGCCAAACCACCGGTCTTTGATAAAAACATGGGCTGCGTATTCGCCTCCCAAGGGCGCATTAGTCTCAAGCATTTTCTGCTTCATAAACGAGTGGCCGCTGCGGTGCATCACAGGTACGGCGCCAAGTTCAGCAATAAGTTGGCCTAATGCAGCACTACTTTTGACATCAAAAATTATGGGCTGCCCAGGATAAAGGGGTGCAATTGATTTAACTAATAACATCAGCAACTTATCAGTTGAAACGGTTTCGCCTTTGTTGGTGACCAATCCAAGCCGATCACCATCACCATCAAAAGCGATACCGAGGTCTGCCTTTTGCAGAACAACTTGGTCGGCAAGCTGCTTCATGTTTTTGGGCTTTGTTGGGTCGGGATGATGGTTTGGAAATGAACCATCTAGTTCACAAAATAACGGTATGACTTCACATCCCAAGCGCTCAAAAAGTAGCGGTGCAATAAGCCCTGGGACGGCATTGCCGCAGTCAATGACTAGCTTCAAGGGCTTGCTGAGCTTTATTCTGGAACAAATAGCGGCTAAATAGCTTTCTGATGCGTCCAGCTCGATGTATTGACCAGAGCCGCGTCTTAAGCAGCCTGAGTCGACTCTAGATCTGATCTGTTGAATTTGATTGTCGGCGAGACAAGTTTTATTAAACACAATTTTCAAGCCATTATAGTTAGCTGGATTGTGACTTGCTGTAAGCATGACCCCAGAAGCGGCTTGGCAAGTATGTGTTGCAAAATAGAGCATGGGCGTTGGAATTAGCCCTAAGTTGATTACGTTGCAGCCGGTTTCTAAAACACCTTTGATTAACGCTTTAGCTAGTACAGGACTAGATAATCGGGCGTCAGATCCTATTAAAAGCGTATCGATACCAATATCGAGTGCTTCTGAGGCGATTGCCTTAGCGATACGCTCAACAATATCGGAAGTTAATTCTGAGCCTGCGATACCTCGTATATCGTAGGCTCTAAATATTGTGGCAGGAATTGATAATGTATGGAGGTCACTTTCCTCTGTAAAAGAGTCGCTATTTTCGGGCATGGACTGAATCTTCTATAAGGTTTTAGTTCAATCGATCAGAAATTAGAGAGAGCATACGCCTCGCTGCTACGTTTTTAGTCGAGGTTGGTAATTCCTGGTTTCCTTGTTTGGAAATAGCAGTTACGGTGATATTGTCACTATTGAAGGTTTCGACCGCATTGTTTGCAAATAGCAGGTCGAGATTTTTCCTCTCCAATTTAGCTGTGCCGTTTTCGACTACGTTCTCAGTTTCGGCCGCGAAGCCAACAATAAGCGGGCGCTTTGGCAATTTAGAAACTTCACTGATTATATCTGGGTTCTTGATTAACACGATTTCTAACTGGTCACTTATTTTTTTAATTTTTGTGGTTTCAACTGTTGCAGGACGGTAATCAGCAACTGCGGCCACACCGATAAAAATGTCAGCATCGTCAACAACTTGTAAACAAGCCGCCAGCATTTCCGAAGCTGTTGTTACGTCAATACGAGTCACTCCATCAGGTGTGAGTAGGTTTACCGGTCCACTTATTAAAGTGACCTTGGCACCAGCACTGTATGCCTCTTGCGCCAATGCATAAGCCATTTTCCCAGAACTGTGATTAGTTAAGAAGCGAACAGGGTCTAAGGCCTCTCTTGTTGGTCCGCCGGTAATTACAACGTGTTTCCCCGCAAGTTGTCCTGTCTCAAAAAGTGCGGCACCGGCTTCGGCAATTTCCAAGGGCTCTAGCATTCTACCAAGGCCAACATCACCGCAGGCTTGTTCACCTGCCGCCGGGCCAAATATGTGAAAACCTCGCTGCTGTAAGGTTGCCAAATTAGCCTGAGTGCTTTGATCGGCCCACATGCCTTGATTCATAGCAGGGGCGAGGGCCACTGGAGCCGATGCTGCAAGGACGAGTGTTGTTAGTAGGTCATTGGCATGGCCGTTGGCTAAACGGGCCATGGCATCCGCTGTGGCAGGTGCTATTAGAATTAAGTCTGCCCAACGAGCCAATTCGATATGGCCCATGCCTGCCTCGGCATCTACATCGAGCAAATCTAGGTGGACCCGATTACCAGACAACGCTTGCATGGTTAACGGGGTCACAAATTCTGTTGAGGCTTTTGTCATTACTATGCGAACGTCTGCTCCGGCTTTACTAAACAGTCGGGTAAGTTCAGCGCATTTGTAGGCGGCAATTCCGCCGGTTATCCCTAAGAGGATTCGCTTATTGTAGAGGCTCAGCATAATTTTAAAGCTTGGATAGGCTGCTTAAAGAGGGAATATAGATTAGCAGTAAGGGTATGGTTAAGCAATTTCGGCACTTGTTTTGCCCTTGTGTTTTAAGCGTCTACGCTTATCTATTTTTAAAGAGGAATGGCATGTGAATATTGCTAATTGGCCTCTCTTAGAAAGGCCAAAAGAGAAATTAATTTCATTCGGGGCAGAAAAGCTTTCGGATGCAGAGCTCATCGCTGTGGTTCTTCAGTCAGGGATTAAAGGCTTAGACGCGATGGAATTAGCACGCTCTCTGCTGGTAGAGTTCGATGACCTGCGCGGCGTGCTTGGGGCTTCTAGGGATGAGATCTGTGGCGTTAAAGGACTGGGCGACTCGAAATATGCTCGCCTAGCGGTAATTTTAGAGCTAGGTGATCGCTGCAGATTGGAGTCTTTAAAAAAACGCGACATTTTAAACGGTGTCCGCCATACCAAAGAGTATCTAAAGGCAAAATACCAAGGGCGGGATTCAGAGATTTTCAGCTGTTTATTTTTAGACTCTCAGCATCAGCTAATTGTCGTGGAAGAGCTGTTTAGTGGCACAATTGATGGTGCGGCGGTTTATCCGCGGGAAGTGGTTAAAAAGTGTTTAAAGTACGGTAGCGCGGCGGTAATATTTGCTCATAATCACCCCTCTGGTATTGCTGAGCCAAGCCAGGCAGACATTGCAATCACGGCAAAACTTAAGTCTGCTTTGGCCACAATTGACGTAAGAGTGCTGGACCACCTAATCATAGGAGACCCTAATATCACTTCGCTGGCAGAAAGAGGTCTGATGTAAGCTATTGATAAGCTTAAGGTTGAATTATTTAGTTTAAGCTTATGGTTGCTATTAGAAAGGTGTTCTGGTATAAAACGCAGCTCTTTTTTGGCCTTGTAAGAACTTAGTTACGGGGTCCGTCATTCTTTACAATATTTAACAATGAGGCAGCGACATGTCCAGGATATGTATGGTCACTGGTAAAAAGCCAGTAGCCGGAAACAATGTGTCCCACGCGAATAACCGAACTAAGCGTCGATTCTCGCCAAACATCCATACCCATAAATTTTGGGTGGAGTCAGAGAAGCGTTTTGTGAAACTGCGTTTGTCCACTAAAGGCATGCGTATTATCGACAAAAACGGTATCGACGCTGTGTTGACAAACATCCGCAACAATGGAGTTCGGGTTTAATCCGAGTTCGCGGAAATTGGGAGATTTATCATGAGAGATAAGATTAAGTTAGTATCAAGTGCCAAAACTGGTCACTACTATACTACTGATAAGAACAAGCGTACTACGCCTGACAAAATGGAAATAAAGAAATACGATCCAGTTGTCCGCAAACACGTCATGTATAAAGAAGCTAAGATCAAGTAGCTTTATTACACCAGATTGGCTCAGCTAAACGAAAAAGCCGGCTCTTGATATCGAGAGCCGGCTTTTTCGTCTGCCTTACGATTTTAGGCGCGCTAGCTCGGTATAAGTGCATTTCCTGCTCTCAATTATCTTTAATCGTATTCACTTATTTTTGCTCAACATCTTGATCAGCTTTTCAGTGCTAGCGAGTAGCTTGGCGTCTTCGGTAAATTCATTCTTGAGCTTGCCTACAGTAGTTGATACCGTTCCGTAGCGCTTTAACTTAAACAGTTTTGCAATGGCCTGAAGGGTCACAGCAGACAGTTCTTGGCAAAGGTACATCGCTACCCATCTCGGCACGTTCTTAGAGCCCGGCCCGCGAGCGGCCTTGTAGATACTGTCTTCTGATACTTTAAATTGTTTGGCTACCGCGGTAATAATTTCTTTGCACGACGGGCGCCACTTGGCATTAGCGCCACGCGAAACACCCCTTGCAGAGGTTGCCGACTTTTTCTTAGAAGCTGCTTTCTTAAATTTCTCATCGCCCATTATGGAAAAAAGATTCTTTTTCCCATAAAAATGAGCTAACTCTTTATCAACCCCTTCCGAAACATAGCTCTTATAGGCGGCAGCATATTTGGTTGCCGGCGATTTGAGCTGCTTTAGGGTTTCGTCTCTAATAAACCATACCGGAGGTTTAGCTTTTTGAATGAGCTTGGGGTAACTGCTCCAAGGATATGTATCGAGCTGGGATGACTTAACTTTGCTATGTATAAAACGTGATAGAGGCAATAAATATTGATCAGCTTGAATTAGAACCGCTTTATAACGACCTTTAAAAAGGGAGCCATTTGACTTTTTCATCCGCTGAAATTGTTGAGTGTAAAGACCATCTACCTGCCTCATGAAGCGGCTTAAGTTGGCTTCAGGTGTCTTTATGACCAAATGATATTGGTCCCGTAATAAGCAATATGAATGAACTTCAACGTTTAGCCGCGAGCAGGTTTCAATTAGGCCTTCGATGAAAGCTTCAAAATATTGAGCTGAAGGAAATACGCGTTGAGCGCCAACACCATAGTTTGAAACATGATACATAGCATCGGGATATTCGATTCGTAGTGGTCTGGCCATCGTTTATTCTCTTTATAATTATTGTATAAATAAATGTGGATAGAATTACAGTTGACCCTATCTAGATCTAACATATGAATATAGTAATTGTAAACCAAGGTCAACGACAATAACGTTGATGTACCTTAATTTGATTCAAAAAACTGAAAGTCGCTAGTGATGTGTCACTGTAGGACTATGGCTTTATCGCTGTAATCACTGCTCGCTTAGGCGCGGGGTATCCCTCAATCGTTTTTGAAAGATCGTCTGGCAACAGCGCGTTATCGAGTGAGTCGAAAGGCATCCATTGGGTTTTACGCTGTTCATTCCAACTGGTTGTGCTTTCGTCAACTAGATTAATATCAACGTATCCGCATCTGGTAAGCCAATTCATGAGTGTGAGAATGCTAGGTAGAAACCATACATTGGTCATCCGGGCATAGCGCTTTCCTGGGGTTAAGCTATAGCCTTCTTCTCCATCGACAATTATTGATTCAATAACCAGTTGCCCGCCGCGTCTAAGGCAAGATTTTAGCTGCATTAAGTGATCAATTGGAGAGCGTCTGTGATAAATCACGCCCATTGAGAAGACCGTATCGAACAAGGGAAGCGAACTGGGGATTTGCTCTAAGGTGAGAGGCAGTACATAGGCATCTATGTAGGGAATGTATCGTTTAAGCAGCCAGAACTGGATAACGTACGCTAAATGAGGATCAATTCCTATCACTTGCCTGGCGCCAGCTTCGATCATTCTTAAACTATAGTAACCATTACCGCTCCCAACGTCGAGAACTTGGCGGTCATTTAACGGCGCGATTTTATCTTTTAATCGAGTCCATTTCAGATTGGACTTCCACTCGGTGTCCAGTTCGATACCAAACAGATTAAAAGGCCCTTTTCGCCAAGGAATAAACTCGGTAAGGATTGAGTTTAAAGCGCCTAGGTCTGCGCTGTTGGCATCCGAATCGCTACCAATGGTGATTATCTCTCCAAGGTCAATTGAGCTCGGCGTTAGGTCGGGCGCGTTTTCTATGGTTTCAAGCCATCGTTTTAGGTCGCCATGATTTAAATTAGCGATAAAGCTCTCTTCTAAAAAAGGCATTAGAGGAGCTAGGGAGGTGTTGCGAATATTATTCGCTAGGTTTTCTAAGTCTTTCATAGAATTACTTAAACGCAACCATAGAGGCAAAGTTGAAACATTGAAACCATGCATCAAACGAGTGGAAACCAATATCATTAAGGCGTGATCGGTGAGAATCGAGACTTTCAGGTATTAGTACGTTTTCCAGAGCCGTCCGCTTCTGGCTTATCTCAAGTTTACTGTAGCCCATACTTTCCTTAAAAGAATGGTACATCTCAATGAAAAGCTGATTAAGTGTTTCATCAGGGAAAACAATTTTTTCTGAAATGATTAGAATCGCGCCGGGCCTCATACCCCCATAGATTTTTTCCAGCAACGCGATACGGTCTGCCATTGGAATAAATTGAAGGGTAAAGTTAAGCACTACAACCGAGGCATTTTCGATTGGGAAGGTCAGTATGTCACTACAGTGGCAGTTGATAACCGCATCCATCGCTGGGTCCGATGCTACTCGTTTTTTTAGCCTGGAAACCATTGCCTCTGAATTGTCTAAAGCTTCAATGGAGCAGTTCTTTTTTTCGAGCTTGGATGCCATAGCAAAGGTAGCTCCACCTAAGCTGCACCCTAGATCAAAGAGTTTAGAGTCCGTCTGGCTATAGCGCTGTGCTAAGACTCCAATCATATTTATAATGGTGCCGTAGCCGGGGACGGAACGGTTGATCATATCCTCGAAAACGCCCGCTACGTTATCATCAAAAGCGAAGTCTCCGGGCGCCATTTGTTGTGCAAAAATACGATCTTTTGTTGGTTTAGAATTAGTCATTTGATGAAGTCCGAACCTAAATTAGTAGCATCCAAGGATTGCGTGTGTAGACTAACCATTATCCGTTAATTCTTGGTACATTCAATGGCTTATGCTGCTAGCTTATTGGTCGAAAACCTAGACCCATTGAAACAGCTTTCAATGAGCTACGGTGTATTAGATTTAGCTTGCGGCTGCGGCCGCAATGGCCTTGAACTGGCGAAGTACGATATTCCCGTCACTTTCGCTGATTGTGATGAAGGTAAACTAAATGCTATCTCTGCAAGGCTCGAGCAGGAGAAATTGCCTGGGAATACTTGGTTGGTTGATTTAGAAAAAACAGAATCAAATCCATTGGCTCAAAAGAAGTTTGATGCTTGCCTTGTATTTAACTATTTATACCGACCCGGTCTTGACTCAATAAGAGACGCGATTATTTCCGGTGGCCTGATTTACTATGAAACATTTACGTTGGATAATCGGCAATATGGTCGGCCCAATAATTTGTCCTATCTTCTTTTTCCAAATGAGCTTAAAGATATATTTAAAGGTTGGGAAATTTTGTACTATTTTGAAGGCGAGCTATCTTCGCCTAGGCGAGCTGTTGCGAATATCATTGCAAGAAAACCTTGATGGTACAGTTATATGTCAAAAATAGTCCCTCTTAATATTAGCTCAGGTAGTAACCAAGCCCGTCCGCCTTTTGAATGTGAAATTCAACGCAGCAAGCGTAAAACTTTGGGGATCTATATCTCCCATGAGAAAGTTGTTGTGCGCTGTCCCTATGGAGCTGGTAAGCGTGAGGTTGCTAAGTTTGTTAGCGACAACAGGGAATGGATAGAGAACCGGCTCTTTGAGGAGTCACTAAGAGATAAAGAACTACTGCGAGTAGAGAAAGGCGGTAAAATCTTTTATCGAGCTAGAGAGCTGACAATCGCTTTCAGAGAGGGGCGAAAACAGCGAGTTTTAGTTTCAGGCGATCAATTTGTCATTCAAGGCCACAAGCTTAACGCTGAAAAAGCTCGGAAGCAGGTTGAGGAGTTCCTAATAGGAAAAGCCAGCGACTATCTAATCCCCCGAGCTAAGGGTCTCGCCGAACATTTGGGAGTAGGCCATAAAATTACTCAAATTAAGCTTCGTAAGACTAAGACAAAATGGGGCCACTGCACTTCTACCGGAATCCTTCAATACAACTGGATGATCATGTTGGCGCCCTACAGCATTATAGATTACATGATCACCCATGAAGTCTGCCATTTGGTCCATATGGATCACTCGAGCAGGTTCTGGAATTTGGTTGAGTCAGTTTGTCCAAACCACAAAGAATACGTGAAATGGCTTAAAGACCACGAACATAGATTCTGGTTTTAGTTTAAACGTTTAAACAGTAAGTCCCACACGCCGTGGCCTAACTTTATTCCACGCCGCTCAAATTTCGTTTCTGGCCTATCGGGTGTTTTCCAGATGGCCTGCAGGCCCATGCTATTTTTAAACCCCTCAGCTTCACTCATAACTTCCATCATATGTTCAGCGTAGTGTTCCCAGTCGGTGGCTAGATGAATTTCAGCGCCGATTTTTAGGCGCGACCGAGCTAGTTGAACAAATTCGTGTTGGATAAGCCGTCGTTTGTTGTGTCGTTTTTTGTGCCAAGGATCGGGAAAGTAAATCAGCAGCTTGTCTATTGATTCGACGGCCAAGCCACTCTCCAATACTTCAACAGCGTCATGGCTGACTATTTTAAGATTTTTGATTCCATTCTCTTCGATGCCGTGCAGAAGCTTGCCAACGCCAGGTCGATGAACCTCCATCCCCAAAAAGTTTGCGTTAGGTTGCGCTATCGCCATTTCGAGTAAGGAATCTCCCATCCCAAAACCAATTTCCACAGTGATAGGGTTTTGGTTTGGGAAGACTTCGTTTAAGTCCAACAATTCGTTCTTGAAAGGAACAACGTAGTCTTCCCACAAAGTATCAAGCGCTTTCTGTTGGGCAGCGGTGAGCCTGCTAGCCCTGATGACAAAGCTCCTAAGCGGGCGGTTATGGTCAGGGTGTTCGATATCGGTCACGGGGTTGAGTTACCAGTAGGTCAGTTACGGAAAGCTTATTGTATTTTCGTTCATTGTTCACTAATCGTTAAGTAATTGCGTAAGAATCCGCCCTAGAAAAAATATAAGTAGTGACAGAGGTTGCACTTGCAAAGGGGCGTTTAGCTAGACGTTTTGCTGAAAAAGCCTATCAGTTTTGCTCCCCCTATAGTTCTTCCAATAATCATTCAAATAGTTCTCCCACTGATTAAATAGGGAGTCGGGTGTTGAGGGCAAACCAACATAAGCATCCCCAGGCAATAAGAAAGCAAACGCCACCGATAGGTGTGATTGCGCCTAGCCAGCGAATACCGGTAATGCTAAGAATATAAAGGCTGCCAGAAAAAAATAAAATTCCAGCAATGAACATGTAGCCGCTAATTTTAAGTGGCATGCTATTTGGCGCGTGCAAAGTAAGAATAGCTATACCGAAAAGCGCCAGACTATGGGTAATATGGTATTGGACACCCGTTTGAAACGTGGTCAGAAGATCGGCTTCAATGATGTTTTTTAGGGCGTGGGCGGCGAAAGCGCCCAAAGCAACAGACAGAAAGCCGTTAATTGCAGCAGCAAGTATAAAAATATTAGTCATAGGGCAGTTATTTTGAACCGCTTCGTTTACGAAGCAAGAATGGAAAGTTAATTTTCTGACAAAAAAAAGCCGCGAGACTATCGCGGCTTTACTTAAACAAAATCTTAAGCCTGCATTTGTGCTTTGATTTTATTCATAGCGTTTTTCTCAAGCTGTCTAATACGCTCTGCCGATACACTGTAGCGATCCGCCAACTCATGAAGAGTCGCCTTGTCGTCGGTCAACCAGCGACTTTGCAGAATATCTTTGCTGCGATCATCAAGTCCTGACATAGCGCTGTGGAGGCTTTGGCTCGTAATTTCTCCCCACTGGTCTTCCTCTACCCCGGTAGCTAAATCAGAGCTTTGATCCTCTAAATAGTAAGCTGGAGCTCTATATACGGCGTCATCGTCGCTGTCAGGCTCGGCATCGAACGAGGTGTCGTAACCGCTCATTCGGCCTTCCATTTGCCTAACAACTTTGGCGTCTACTCCTAAGTCATCCGCAACCGCTTGGGCCTCTACGTTATTTAGCCAGCCTAAGCGTTTCTTTGAGCTGCGTAGATTAAAAAACAGTTTCCGCTGCGACTTGGTTGTTGCAACCTTGACTATGCGCCAGTTGCGCAAGATAAACTCATGCATCTCAGCTTTTATCCAGTGCACAGCAAAGGATACTAACCTAACTCCAAACTCGGGATTGAAGCGCTTAACAGCCTTCATCAAGCCGACATTGCCTTCTTGTATTAAATCGGCCTGTGACAAACCATAGCCAGAGAAAGTTTTTGCCATGTGGACAACAAATCGAAGATGCGCCATAACTAATTGGCGAGCGGCGTCGACGTTGTCTTCATAATAATACTGATTGGCCAAATCCCGTTCGAATTCAGGAGTGAGCACGGCAATACTGTTCACCGATGCAATGTAGGCGGTGAGATCGCGACCCGGAGTGGTAGGGTCAATAACCTGTAAGTTCTTTAAAGTATTCATAGTTAGATTACTGTTTACCAACTTTTTTGACAAAATGTCTTAAAGGCGTATTTGGTCACGACTTTAAGCACGTTAGCCGATTAACTTGAAGTCCGTATCATAGCATTTATTGCTTCATTTAGCCATCTGGAGGCAAAAATGTCGGTACCGGAGCTCTAAATCTGTCTTTATCTTTCAATGTTTATAGACTACTAAAATCAACGTTTAGTTCTGTTATGTGGGTTAATTATTGTGATTATTTTTACAAAAACAAGGGTATTTATTAAATAAAGGGCTTTTTCCTATCAATTTTAGGGCTCTAACTTCAGAATTTCTTGATATGCGGAAACTCCGGCTGCTAGTAAGCCAGTAAAGCTACTCGCTAATAACAGAAACAAAAGCCACACAAGCCCGAGGCTAAAGTCGATCTGTGCCGGCAAGGATGCATTATATTTCAATAAAAATTCGTCAATTAAGTGGGCAAACACAGCGATAATTGCAAACTGCAGAACAAATGCAAAAACGGCCACAAAAAACCCATAGGCTAAGCCGCTGTATAGAAAGGGCCTCAAAATAAAAGTGTCTGGAGCACCAATGAGCTTTAACACTCGAATTTCATCTTCTGATTGCTGGATGATAAGTTTTGTCGTGTTGGCTATTACTAAAAAGAAGCCCAAAACCGCTGCTAGTCCAATTAATAGGCCGAAGTTGGTCATTAGCTGCGTGAACCCCTGCAGTCTTTTTATCCACTGGGCATCGAGTTGCACTAAATCAATTTCTGGGAATGCGGCCAGTTCAGCAGCTAGGTTCTCCAGCTGTGAGAAGTCTAATTCTAGAGCTGAGATAATCAATGCATCAGGAAGCGGGTTGCTTTCGAGTTCTCCTAGTAGATCACCAAAACCATTAATGTTGGCGAATTCCGCAAAGGCGCTCTCTTTTGATACTATTTCAACAAAACCTATGTCTTCTCTTGATAGTAAGCGCTCGCTAACATAGCCCATCATTGCTTTGTCACTTGTGTCTATTAGATAAGCGGTTAGACGAGGACTGTTTGAATAGGGGTCTAAAGCCTGAGCTAAACCAGAACTTATCACCAACAATAAAATAGGCACTAACAAAGTTGTGGCTATAGCCAGCAAAGTCGAGAGAGTGGCAATTGGACGAGTTAACATTCCCTGCCATGCTTGCCTTAAATCAACCACATGTTGTTGCAGTCGATTAGACGGCGCGGAGAATGTTGATGTCATGTCAGCAGCCGTCCGTTTTCTAGAACTAAAGTTCGGCAGCCCATTGCGGTTACTAAATTGATGTCATGGCTCGCTATCAGCAAAGCAACGCCTACTTTTTGAAACTGCTGAAAAACCTGCATAATATCCGCCGATAGATCGGGGTCTAAGTTGCCGGTAGGTTCATCGGCTAGAATTATGCTGGGTCGATTTACTACCGCACGAGCTATCCCAACTCGCTGTTGTTCGCCGCTCGATAGCATTGGCGGAAAATAGGTAGCTTTGCTCAACAAGCCAACCTTATCTAATGCAGCCCGAACACGACGGTCCGCTTCGAATTTAGGAAAATTACTTATTTTCAAAGGCAACGCAACATTGTCAGCTACGGTTTGTCGCGTTATCAATTGATGATCTTGAAAAACAGTGCCTATTCGCTGCCGGAGTTTCGGAATCTGACTCCGAGACAGGTCTTTCAAACTCAAGTCCGCAACGTGGATGTTGCCGCTGCTAACTGACTCTAATGCTAAAATAAGCTTTAACAGAGTGCTCTTGCCGGCACCTGAATGGCCAGTGACAAAGGCAAGCTCGCCTTTCTCAACGCTAAAACTGACATCTGACAATGCTTCAAAGCCCCCTGGGTAACGCTTAAAGACCTTCTCAAATTTAATCATTCGCCGAACAATGCATCAATAAAGGACACTGCCGAAAAAGGCCTCAAGTCATCTACTTGCTCCCCAATACCTATAAACCTAATGGGTATACCGAGTTTTTTTGCTAACGCAAA
>Ga0302130_1000298_pt1 | contig 36148 bp, 33 predicted proteins | sample CB9_surface_MG_FD_203117 | JGI IMG/M metagenome (GOLD analysis project Ga0302130, IMG submission 203117) | Marine microbial communities from Western Arctic Ocean, Canada - CB9_surface | ecosystem: Environmental > Aquatic > Marine > Oceanic | place: Canada: Western Arctic Ocean | collected... | reverse complement strand
AAATTCAATTTTTCTCGTATACGCTCAGCCAATTCCAGTCTGATCAAACCCGCCGCCGCAAGAATAATGGCATCGTATCCACCTGCATCTAATTTACCCAATCGAGTACCGACATTGCCCCGAAGATCTAAAACCTTTAGATCTGGTCGTAATTGTTTGAGTTGGCACTGTCTGCGTAAGCTAGACGTTCCGACTATCGCCCCCTCTGGCAAACCTGCAAAAGCCCCATAGTGATTAGAAACAAAGGCATCAGAGGGGTCTTCGCGTTCGCAGATTACGGCTAACTCCAAGCCTTTTGGGAATTCCATAGGCACGTCTTTCATGGAGTGGACCGCAATATCTGCTTCCCCTCTCAACAAAGCATGCTCGAGCTCTTTAACGAAAAGGCCCTTGCCACCGATTTTTGCTAGCGGCGAGTCAAGAATTCTGTCCCCTTTAGTTGTCATTGTCACTAGTTCGACAACTAACCCCTTGTTTGCTTCTTCAAGGGCATCTTTGACGAAATTCGCCTGCCACAATGCTAAAGGGCTCTTTCGAGTCGCTATTTTAAGCGTTTTTTCAGACATAGAATAAAAGCAGCCTCTGATCAGTCTTGGTTAATGTTATTTTACGTCAAAAATCAGCTTTTGTCTGAAAGGGTTAGCCTCATGAGCATAAATTCCCCATGCTTATTAACTTGCTTTCTTCCTGTTATAATCTTTTCCTCGAGAAGCCATGGGCTTTTTTCATCAGAACATCAGTTTAGGCATGTGCAATGACAGAGCAAAACGGTAAGCCCACCGATAGAATGTGGGGCGGCAGATTTAGTGAAGCCACAGATGCTTTCGTCGAGAGGTTTACAGCCTCAATCGATTTTGACAAACGTCTTTATCGGCAAGATATTCAAGGCTCTATCGCCCACGCCTCAATGTTAGAGAAAGTAGGAGTTCTAAGCTCTAACGAAGCCAAGCGAGTTAAAGATGGCCTCATAGAAATTCAATTTGAAATCGAAGCAGGCACTTTCCAGTGGTCCGTTGCCCTTGAAGATATTCACATGAATATTGAAGCTGCTCTAACCCAGCGTATAGGAAGTGTTGGTAAAAAACTTCACACCGGAAGATCTCGTAACGACCAAGTAGCAACTGATATTAAGCTTTATGTCCGAGATGAAATTGATCAAATCTTGCAGCTCATTAAGAAGCTTCAACAAGCATTAGTAGATTTAGCGGAACGCGAAAATTCTACCATTATGCCCGGATTTACACATTTACAAACGGCTCAGCCGATAAGTTTTGGTCATCACATGATGGCTTGGTTTGAAATGTTAGACAGAGATTATGACCGCTTTTCCGATTGCCGAAAAAGAATGAATGTTTCTCCGCTGGGTGCCGCAGCTTTAGCCGGCACAACCTTTCCAATAGATCGCGATTATACGGCCCAGCTATTAGGTTTCGACAGACCTACAAATAACTCATTGGATTCAGTAGGCGACCGGGATTTCGCTATTGAATTTTCGGCTTGCGGCAGCCTACTTATGATTCACCTGTCTCGCTTTTCGGAAGAGCTCGTACTTTGGACTTCCGCTCAGTTTGATTTTATTGAGCTGCCAGACCGGTTTTGTACCGGTTCATCTATAATGCCACAAAAAAAGAATCCAGATGTGCCAGAACTAGTGCGCGGAAAATCTGGCCGAGTTTTTGGTCATTTAAGTTCCCTGCTCATGCTGATGAAGTCACAGCCATTGGCATATAACAAAGACAATCAAGAAGATAAAGAACCTCTATTTGATATCATCGACACACTGAAAGACTGCTTATTTGCCTATGGCGAAATGATGCCTGCGGTAATCTGCAAAAAGGAATCGATGATTTCTGCAACGATGAAAGGGTATGCCACAGCAACAGATTTGGCTGACTACTTGGTCAAGAAAGGTTTGCCATTTCGTGATGCCCATGAAGTTGTCGGAAAAGCTGTAGGGATTGGGATTCAAAAAGGCCTCGATCTCTCCGAGCTTACACTGGCTCAATTGCAAGAGTTCTCAACGCTTATACAGGAAGATGTTTTTGGTGTTCTCACTCTAGCCGGCTCTCTTAATGCTCGGGACCATCACGGCGGGACAGCACCGAACCAAGTACTAAAAGCAGTTGCAACGGCCAGAGAGAAATTGTCGCAGCCTTAAAGTAGATTTAAAAAATCCTTACAGGACTTTTTAAAAACCTAGTGAAGCAAAACGTTATCGTTCGGGCGAAGCTTGCAGCTTGATCTCGTAGCTCAGCAGCTGATTGTCCCGTCTTGTAACCACGTTAACCGTATCTCCCGGGTTCTTTTTCTCAAGAATGGTCGCGTAATCATCCTCATTACCAATAGGCTGACCATCGATTTCGACTATCACGTCACCCAGAATTATCCTTCCCCGTTGATTGGGCTTTATCCCGCGCATGCCGAGTCGCGCAGGGTCGGTACCCTCAACAACATCCATCACGATAACCCCTTCGATTCCCCACATTCGCCGATAATAATCAGGTTGAGGGATATTCCTGATACCAAGAACCGGAGTGAGTACTCGCCCATGCTCGATTAGCTGTGGCACCACATCTTTCACAGTATTAACTGGAATAGCGAATCCGATACCCGAGCTGCCTCCGCTAGGGCTATAGATAGCCGTATTAACACCCACCAACTGACCAAGAGAGTTCAACAAGGGGCCACCAGAATTGCCAGGATTAATCGCGGCATCGGTTTGAATAACGTCGCGAATCTTACGGCGACTAACAGAGTCTATTTCACGCCCTAATGCACTGACTATCCCGACAGTCATTGTTGTGTCCAAACCGAAGGGATTGCCAATAGCGATTACTTTTCTCCCCACTTCAAGTAGGGATGAGTCTCCGGGGATAATAGGAACCAAATCGGCGGCAGGCGCATCTATTTTAAGTACAGCAAGGTCTTTCCCCGCATCGAGTCCCACCGGACGGGCATCGTAAGTTGTGCCATCTTGCAAAGTCACTGACACTTTGTCGGCTTGCTGCACCACATGATAGTTAGTTACCACGTAGCCTTGTTTACTCCAGATAAAGCCAGTGCCACTGCCCTGAGGGACTTCCTGGGGATTCAATGACCTAAACGAACGGACTAATCGTGAGTTTGTGACATTGACAACTGATGGGCTGGCTTGCTTAAAAATTGCGATGTTGTTTTCTTCATCGCTAGTTTTAAACGCTGCGTAGTCGGGAACTTGAGCAATAGAAAGAAAAGGCAAAACTAACGCTGCCAAGCCTAATAGGATTAAATGTAGAGCTTTCATAGTTATGTCACCTTAAGTCATACCGTAAATATGAGAGCAAAACCCAAAGATTCAAGGTTTGGTACTACTTTCCAATAAAGAAAAGCGAAGCGAGGGGTAGCGAGGGGTAGCGAGGGATAGCGAGGGATAGCGAGGGATAGCGAGGGATAGCGAGGGATAGCGAGGATAGCGAGGATAGCGAGGATAGCGAGGATAGCGAGGATAGCGAGGATAGCGAGGATAGCGAGGATAGCGAGGATAGCAATAAAATCAGGCCAAGCTAGGTTCAAATATCCTGCGCAGCCGATTCCATCTCTGTTTCCAGTTCGAACCACTTCTCTTCTTTGTCATTAAGCGTCGTTTTCAGCCGCCCCTGATTCTGCAGCAACTTAGTCAGCGTCGACTTATTAGATTCAGTATAAAGTGATTCATCTGCCAACGAGGATTCAATACGTTCCAGTTCTTTCTGAATCTTCTCTATTTCTTTCTCGACTTTTTTCGCTGCCTGCCGCAGTGGGGCCAGCTGGATGCGCTTAGCTGCGGCCTCTTGTCGCAGCCTTTTTTTATCAAGCCCAGCAACTTCATCCAAAGTAGCTGAATTGCCGCCAACGCTCAGCTGTGCATATTCTTTAACCAGCCATTTCTCATATTCGCCAAGATCACCTTCAAACTGAGTGAAATTTCCCTGATGAATAGAATAAAATTCATCTACAGTATTAGCTAGCAGATGACGGTCGTGGGAAACGATGACCAAAGCACCCTCGTATTCCTGCAAGGCAACTGTTAGCGCATGAACCATTTCTAGATCAAGGTGATTAGTTGGCTCATCCAAAAGCAACAGGTTAGGTCGTCCTGTAACCACTTTTGCAAGCGCCAGCCTGGCTTTCTCACCACCTGAAAAATTGCTGATCACCTCGTCGACCCTAACCCCGCGAAAATCAAAACCGCCCAAAATGTCTCTGGCGTCTTGCTCACTTAGGCCCGCATCAACAGACCGGAGTTCTTGTAACGGTGTTGCTTGCATATTAAGTTCATCAACTTGATGCTGAGCATAATATCCAATCTTCAATTTTTTTGCGGGAAGCATAGCCCCAGCGAGTTGACGAAGCTGCCCCGACAGGACTTTCAACATAGTTGATTTGCCGCTGCCATTAAAACCCAAAAGACCTATTCTTGAATCCGACAGCAAAGACCAGTTAACACCGCTTAATAGTGGCGTATCAAACCCAATGCCAAGATCTTCCACTTGCAGTAAAACAGAAGGCAAATAGTCCATTTTAAAAAACTCAAACCGAAACGGTGAGTCAACATGGGCGGGGGCGATATCCTGCATTTTGTTCAATTCTTTCAACCGGCTTTGGGCTTGCTTTGCTTTAGTCGCCTTGGCACGAAAGCGCCTAACAAAGTCTTCAATCTCCGAACGGCGCTTTTGTTGCTTCTCATACATTGCTTGCTGCAACGCCATTTTCTCTGCCCGAAGTTTTTCGTAAGCGCTGTAGTTGCCTTTATAACTTTCCAGCTTTTTATTATCAAAGCTCACAATGTGGCTAGTGACAGAGTCGAGAAATGTCCTGTCGTGAGAAATTAACAGTAACGTGCCGTCGTAACGCCGTAGCCATTGCTCCAGCCAAACTGTTGCTTCTAAATCAAGGTGGTTTGTTGGCTCATCCAGCATAAGCAGATCGGAGGGGCACATGAGTGCCGAGGCAAGATTTAATCGCACTCGCCAACCCCCGGAAAAACTGCCTACTTTATTGGGAAATTGAGAAGTCGAAAATCCGAGCCCAGAAAGTAGCTGCTCGGCTCTATAGCGAATATCATAGCCATTGATGTTGTCCATCTCTGCCAGCAGCGAAGCAAGTTTATTGTCTTCGTGGGCTTTTTCTGCTTCCTCAATGGCCCTTTCAATTCGGCGGAATTCCTCATGTGAATCAAGCACAAATTCCAGGGCACTCCGATCAATCCCGGGAGTCTCTTGAGCCATCATTGACCAGCGCAACCCATTAGGAAGGTCAATAGCACCTTCCTCTAAGGGAATCTGACCGGCAATTGCCTTAAAGAGACTGGTTTTACCACTGCCATTGCGGCCAATAACACCCACCCGCTGACCGTTGTTCACCACCAGACTGGCATCCTCCAGCAAAAGCTGTTGACCACGCATTACTGCTATATTAATCAGTGAAATCATGTTGTTCGAAGTCAGTTTGCGACGAAATGAGGTCGCAGATAATACACCATAATTGATTTCGAGAGATCGAATTCGTACTATGAGTTGCAAGACTGCCAATAAATAGACAGTACTGAGCTGAGATTACCAATGAAACAGATATTAATTATCGATGACGATGAAAAACTGGGGCAATTGCTAACCCAATACCTCGAGCGCTACGATATGAAGGTGTCAGTGGCCATGGCCCCAGGTAAAGGCTTCGAAATTCTTAAGAAGCTGAAACCTGACCTACTGATTCTAGATGTCATGCTGCCAGAAAAAGACGGATTTGAGGTTTGCAGAGAGATACGAGCTAAATCCTCGATCTATGGTCATTTACCTATTTTAATGTTAACCGCTCATGCTGAGGTCACCGATCGAATTGTCGGTCTAGAACTAGGTGCTGACGATTATCTGCCAAAGCCTTTTGAACCAAGAGAACTCGTCGCAAGAATCCACAATATCCTACGCCGCAGCAGTGATGACAATACTATTCGAGATATTAAACCGATTAATGGCCTTGAAGTAGAAATTTCACGTCGAGAAGTAAAGTTAGATGGCAAAGTTCTTGATCTGACTACAATGGAATACGAGCTACTGATATTGTTTATGCAATTCCCAAATAAGACCTTCACCCGTGATGAGCTAATGAACCGATTACGGGGTATAGATGCAGAATTATTTTCACGGGCTGTTGATACTTTGGTGAGTCGTCTTCGCCATAAACTCGACGACACCTCTAAAACACCTCGATTCATTAAGACAGTATGGGGGCGAGGCTATACCTTTGTTGGCGAACCCCTATGACCAATGTGGTTCAGAAAGTGCGGAAATCACTTTTTTTCCGCTTATCTCTGATATTTGGCATTACAGTTGTACTCTTCCTTATCATTATCTCTATATCACTGCGAGCCATAAACCGTAACGCAGACACCATCGAAGCCATACCCGACTTTTTTACTCGCAACGTGGAATCTATAATTGCAGATATTGGCACTCCACCCAATCTCGCTAACGCAATGCGCTTAGCCGATGAGCTTGAGTGGAGCATCAATATACGCAATCCAATAATGCGCTGGAGTTCTGACCCTGATAATAGACTCGACGTTGATTCTTCTATCTACGCTAGAGCCCTAGCTACCAATGCCGAAGTACGAACGATTAATAGCGAGGACATCATCAGAGTGCGCCGCGGTGACTATGATTTCTTCTTGTATCAACGCTATATCAATGACGGTGAGATTAACTATTTCGCTATTTACTCAGGCCTGACTTTAGCCGCCTTAGTGCTTTTTCTAAATTATTTCATGGTCAATAAGCTACTAGACCCAGTACGCCTATTAAGAAAAGGCGCCGAAAGAATTAGGAAAGGAGATTTGAGTTACCGAGTTAAAAGCAATCGACAAGATGAGTTAGGCGAGTTGACTGAAAGTATTAATCACATGGCCGACTCACTGCAATCCATGCTTGAAGCAAAACGGCAGCTATTGATGGCAATAAGTCATGAACTGCGAACCCCCTTAACCAAAGCCAAGCTCCGCTTAGAGTTCATGCCAGAAAGCGAGGAGCGAGAGCACCTTAGAGAAGACATTGATGAGATTGACCATTTAATTTCAGATTTAATAGAAGCCGAACGATTAAATGGCGATCATTCCGTTTTAGTATTGGAAGTGGTTAATTTTTCAGAATTCATCGGCAATGTTGCACACCAGTTCGATAACTATACTGGCGGCATCGAGTTTGTTTCTCCGGATAGGGACCACGAGTTTTTGATAGACAAACTGCGTATTCGTCTTTTGATCACCAACCTTTTAAATAACAGTATCCGTCATGGTGAAGGCAATCCCATATTAGTAAAGATAGATTATTTTGAAGAGCAGGCAAGCATCGAAGTCATAGATCAAGGTGAAGGTATTACGAAAGAACACCTGTCACAAATTAGTGAACCATTTTACCGAGCTGACAGTTCCCGGCAAAGAAACACCGGCGGTTTTGGGCTCGGGCTGTATCTATGCCGGCTGATTGCTGACGCCCACGGGGGTAATCTCAAGATTCAAAGCCAGATTGGCAAGGGAACTCACATCACTGTTCAAATACCCCACCAACCTCCCAGCGATGACTAGTAACTAAACCTTTCTGGGTCAGGCCAGCTTTTGTCGCCTAGATCTAAAATAACCAACCCCCAGCAAAAGCAAGGTTAGTAAAAACGGTATCATAAACGTATTTATTGCCAGCAGCCGTGAACCAAGCTGCTCAATATCTTCTGTAAGCTGATATTGCACATCACGAAGACGCCTTCTGGTATCTAACAACTCTCCGTTAAATCGATCGACTTCCTCCTGTATCTCTGGCGTAATCTGTCCAATGACCTGACCGTCCTCAGTTTGATTCAAATCAGCCAGCGCCTGTTCAGTTTCCGCCAGCCGATCAAGTAGCTCGGCCTCTTCCTGCCTTAGACGATCGTCTGCCTCCCTTTGTAGGTTGATAACTCGCGTAAATGGCCGGGAGTAGCGACCGCGACTACGGATACCGGCTAGATCAGCCCCCCCGCTCAGGTTGTCTAGCGCGTTGATCACCAGATCACCGTTGTTTGCAAAAGGTTGGGGGATTCTTTGTCCCATAAATTGGCCGACTTGAACCCACATGCGATCACTCAGCATGTCCGTGTCAGAAAAAATCAATAAATTGATAGGACCATCTGAGGAAGCTAAGTGCTGCACTTCATTAGATTCGGTCGCACCCTCCGGCTCGTCAGAGGACTCGTTCAGCACCCCACCTACTTCATCGCTCTGAAGGTCCGGCTCAGTTACTGGCTCCAAGGGACGACCTTCTGGGAAAGCGCTGCTCACCAGGCCGCTAACACGAGCTGCAATTACATAACTTTGATTTGCAGAAATAAACTCATCAAACAAAATAGAAGGATCAGTAACATCTTCAAGCAAAGCTGACTCCATCAGCATTGCATCGTTTGAGGAAACTATTATAGGTTCGAAAATAGTCGTGGCTCCTCCTGCCTGAGCGATAGAACCAACAGATGACATATTAATTGTCTCCAATCCATTAGTGACGATGTCATCTTGATTCAGATAACTGCGCTGCACACCCAACATACCCAAATGCGGAATAGGACGCTGGTTCTGTCCCATAGACACTCGCAGCGCCAACTCATTGTCCGTTAACACTTTGCTTGCATCGAAACTCACACCCCATGAGTCTAACAATCCGGGCAAACTTGAACTCATTCCTGCCGGAATCAAATTCCCTTGGGGTGCCCGGGTCACCATAGAGTCTGCATTTGGATCCAGGAAGATTAACGCTTCACCCCCTGCCAACACGTATTGATCGATTGCATAGAGCATTCTGTCGGACAAGCCTTGGGGATGTATCATGACTAGAATATCCACATCAGGATCGATTTCAGCGCTAGTGCTATCCACTCGCTTAACTTCATAAAGCTGACGCATCACATCCATAACCATCCAAGGCTGAGTTGCTTGACCGACTACCGGGTTAAAGCCTCCGTCTATTTCTAGCTCAGTTAGAAGCCCAACAACCTGCCGATCGGGATTGCCAACCTTGGTAATGAGTTTCATGAACTCATATTCCAAAAACTGCTCTAAGTCAGGTCGAATCAATGGCATTATTTCAGAGACTCTCACACCAAGTGGCACTTCTTCAGGATCAACGTCTTGCACTACAACCAAGCCAAAATAAATGGCCTGCGCTCCTTGAGATACTGGCACTGCCTGCACGCCGTATTGCGCAGCCAAATCTTCTTCCTCAGAAAAAGGCTCTGGATCAATAATGCTTAAACGCAGATTTCCATCACTGGCAATGACAATCTCTTTGAGCAGTTCCTTCACCCGAGTGCCATAACTTCTTATTTGCGGTGCATCTTCGGTGGCACTATCCGAATAGAAGAAAATCAATTCTAATGGCTCTTCTAAGCCAGCGACCAAACTTTTAGTACCATCGGAAAGTGAGTAAAGACGGTCTTCAGTTAAGTCGATACGAAAGCCTGGCAAAGAACTTAGAAGTGCAACCAAAACAATTAATACAACCGCAACAGATAACAGACCGAATGTGGAAAATAGTGACTTATTATTCATTTTCTACTCTCCTAATTCGCTTTTTTAATTTCAATGACAATAGCACTAGCAGTCAGCCATGCCCCAATAAACACCGTAAAAAATAGCATATCCCTAATATCCAAAACGCCTTTAGAAATAGAATCAAAATGCGTCAAAAAGCCCATCGCAGAAAATGCGTCAACCAAAAATTGGGGCAACCAACCAGGAAACGAATTAAGAAGAATAGGCGATCCCATGATGACGAAGATGAAGCAAATACTCACTGTGAGAATAAATGCAATAACCGAATTCTTTGTGCATGCTGACATACAAGAGCCTATCGATAAAAATCCGCCTGCCATCAGCCAGCTGCCTATGTAGGCTGCGAATATGACACCGTTATCTGGATCGCCTAAGTAGTTAACCGTTATCCAAATAGGAAAGGTCAATGCTAGAGCTATTCCTGTTAACACCCACGCCGCTAAAAATTTCCCAATAACCGCATCAGATAGCTTTATAGGTAGGGTAATAAGCAACTCTATAGTGCCGGTCTTTCTCTCATCCGCCCAAAGCGACATGGCAATGGCAGGAACCATAAATAGGTATAGCCACGGATGAAATCCAAAGAAAGGCAGCAGATCGGCCTGCCCTCTTAAAAAGAAGCCGCCAAGCTCGAAGGTGAAAATGCCGTTTGCTATTAAAAATATGACAATAAATATGTATGCCAGTGGAGTTGCGAAATAGCCCATTAGCTCACGCTTGAAAATAATACCGATGCTACCCATGGTTATTCTCCTCTTGCCCAGATTGTGTAACCGTTCTGAACAGATCTTCTAATTGCCCTCGGTTAACGTGAAATTCATCGACTGGCCAAGAATTCTTTTGTGCGATCTCTGAAACCTTCGAAAATATTGACTCAGCATTCTCTGCCAATACGGTGAAACGCAATGCATCTTCGCCGTCTTGCTCAATACTGCCCACACCGGGGACTCCAGCAAGATCTGCGGAAAAATCGTATTGCTCAGTAAAACGAACGCTAACGGCCTGGTGATATCGTGATTTTGCCTCCAACTCGGCTGGGGTGCCGTCAGCAACAATCCTGCCCTCTGCGATAATGACCGCCCTAGTGCACACCGCCGATACCTCTTCGAGAATATGAGTGGAGATTACGACGATTTTATCTTTTGCTAGATTTTTGATTAGCTCCCGCACATGGTGCTTTTGATTGGGATCCAGGCCGTCAGTGGGTTCGTCCAGAATGAGAACCTTGGGGTCGTGCATTATCGCCTGGGCGAGGCCGACTCTGCGCTTGAAACCTTTCGAGAGAGTGTCGATAGTTTGATGGGCTACACTATTAAGTGCGACTTCGTCGAGGGCCCTTTGTACTTTTACGGCAGCCTCCTCACCCTTAAAGCCGCGGACATCTGCTATGAATTTTAGAAATTCAAGAGTAGTCATATCACCATATGATGGCGCACCCTCCGGAAGGTAGCCAATCAAAGACTTAGCCTCGATTGGGCTTTCGGTAATATCAAAACCGTCGATGGTAACCGTCCCTTCGCTAGGAGCTAGAAAGCCGGTAATTACCTTCATTGTCGTTGATTTTCCGGCACCGTTGGGGCCGAGGAAACCTAGAACTTCGCCTTCTTTTACGGTGAAGCTCAAATTATCGACTGCGGTAAACTGGTCGAATCGTTTGCTGAGATTCTGAATTTCAATCATCTTTCTTTTGCCTTATGAGCTTTCTGGTTTTCAAACTGAGATAAATAACTGGACCTGCAAAATGCGACTCTAGGAGTTTGCCTTGATGCACATAGCCCTAGCAATAGTGGCTTTAACTTTAAACCTATTTCGAAGCGGCAAATATATGTCCGTTGCTTCTAATTTTCAAGATCAGACACGATATGTAACATTTCCTTTTAAATCATGTAGCTAGCATTGATAAGAACGATTCCAACGCAATCAAATTGGGCTGTGTTTATGGGAATGCCAAGGGTATAATTATACTGTTTCGATTCACCAGTCAGAGTAAACCAATGAAGCCACTTATTCATGTTCTGTTAGCCACATTGATTGCCTGTGGCATCGCCGCATGTGGCCAGAAAGGTGGACTAACCCGTCCTGACCAATCTGGTTCGACTCAGCAATTTTCGCAAACATAGACTCGAAAATCTAAATTCGAAAACACAGACTCGCATTTTTAACTCAACACTATAGCGGCCAGACTAGTATGGACCATTTCAACTTCATAGGTAATCAGCTATTCGCTGAAGACATCCCGGTAACCCAAATCGCGAATGAGTACGGAACACCTTGCTTTGTTTATTCCAAGGCGACGCTGGAGCGACATTACCATGTTTACGAGCAAGCGATGCAGGGCTTACCCAATCTTATTTGCTTTGCGGTCAAAGCGAACTCAAACCTCGCCGTTCTTAGCGTCCTAGCAAATTTAGGTGCAGGCTTTGATATTGTCTCTGGCGGAGAACTACAACGAGTGCTCAAGGCTGGTGGCGACCCGTCTAAAATAATCTTCTCAGGCTTAGGCAAGACCATAGCGGAAATTGAGCAGGGACTGGACGCGGGCATCCACTGCTTTAACGTCTAGTCGACAGCGGAACTGGCTCGAATTAACGAAGTAGCAATGGCAAAAGGTCAGAAAGCATCTATCTCCGTGCGGGTAAATCCCGACGTCGATGCCGGCACCCATCCCTATATCTCTACTGGTTTAAAAGAAAACAAGTTTGGTATCGCCAGCGCCGAAGCTTTATCCGTTTATCAGGCAGCTGCCAAAATGCCAGGTATTAAAATTATTGGTATTGATTGTCATATAGGCTCACAACTTACCACCGTTGAGCCTTTCCTCGATGCAATTGACAAATTATTAGAGTTGGTTGATGAGCTGAGTCAGACGGGTATAAACCTTGAACATTTTGATATGGGTGGTGGCTTAGGTGTCACTTATGCAGATGAGCAGCCGCCACAACCAGACGAACTAATTAATGCTGTAAGAGGTCGATTTGAATCTAGGGGCCTTACATTGATGGTCGAGCCTGGACGCTCGATCGCAGCCAACGCCGGGATCTTTCTCACCACGGTTGAGTATATAAAGCGAACCGAGCACAAAAATTTCGCTATTGTCGACGGCGCCATGAATGATCTAATCCGGCCGGCACTTTACAGTGCCTGGCAAGAGATTGTTGCCGCCCAAACCAAGCAGGGTGACGCAGAACAGTACGATATCGTAGGCCCTATTTGCGAATCTGCGGATTTCCTCGGCAAAGATAGACAGCTTATTTTGAGCCAAGGTGACCTTCTCGCAGTGCGCTCGTCGGGAGCTTATGGATTTGTAATGAGCTCAAACTACAATACTCGGCCTAGGGCAGCCGAGGTCATGGTAGATGGGAAAACTAGCCATCTGATCCGAACGAGAGAGACTGTCGCTGAGCTCTTTCAAAATGAGCATTGCCTGCCTGAAAATTAGCAGTAATCAAAAATTTTACCCTTCACAATTGAAATCGAACATCATGACTGATCAGACTACAGATAAAAAATCGCTGAGCTTCACCAAAATGCATGGCTTAGGAAACGATTTTATAATGGTCAACGGGGTTACCCAACATATTGAGCTGTCTAAAGAGAAGATCACAGCGTTAGCTCATCGACAGTTTGGTATCGGCTTCGATCAGCTTCTTATCGTTGAGCCTCCTACTAGCGCCTATCTCGATTTCAGCTACCGTATATTTAATCTCGACGGCAGCGAAGTTGAGCACTGCGGCAATGGCGCTCGCTGCTTCGCGTCTTACGTCTATCAACAAGGCTTATCAACTAACAACCCTCTGAAAGTAGGCACTATTAACCGAGAGCTATCCTTAAAAACAGAAGTCAATGGCGACGTCACAGTTGATATGGGAACTCCAGCAATAGAACCTGAAGAACTGCCTTTTATAGCACCGGCCGCGGCCCTTACCTATCAACGAGAAATTCAACTGGGCACTGAGAATGTCGCAATCCAGTTCAGCGCCGTATCCATGGGCAATCCCCATGCGGTGATTGAAGTTAAAGACCTTAACAATGCCGCCGTCAAAGAGATTGGGACTGCACTTGGCTCTCACCCGGATTTCCCCGAAGGAGTCAATGTAGGTTTCATGGAAATCGTAAGCCGAAGCTCGATCAAGTTAAGAGTCTTTGAGAGGGGAACAGGGGAGACTCTGGCTTGCGGAACAGGAGCCTGCGCGGCCGTTGTAGCCGGTTGTTTGAGAGGGCTCTTAGATGATAACGTAAAAGTGGATTTACCAGGCGGCCAGCTCAATATTCAATGGCAAAAACCTAATCCAGTCATGATGACTGGACCAGTAAGTACCGTATATGAAGGGACTGTAGAGATATGACTAGTGACTTAACGGCAATCGATCATCCAAAGCCAACTTCGGAGATTAAACTTTCCGAAGCCCAAGTTGCTTCCTATCTTAGGAGTCACCCTGAGTTCTTTGTCGGCCAAGATGACCTCATCGCAGAGTTGTCACTGCCTCATGAAAGCGGCAAAGCGATTTCCTTATTAGAGCGTCAGGTGACTGTTCTACGAGAAAGAGGCTATGATGCGAAAGAAAAGCTCGGCAATCTATTAGAGAATGCGCGGAATAACGACCACCTTTTTGAAACCACCCGCAATCTTGTCCTGTCTTTGCTGAGAGCTGAAAACACCACAGAGGTCGCAGAAGCCGCCCAAGATCAACTTGCAAACCACGCAAGTATTGATGCCTGCGAAATCATGCTTGTGCAACATGACAATTTGAACATATCCCCATCCGTTCGGACCTATCCGCCCAAAAAATTCGAACAAGACTTTGAACACGTGTTTCGTCTTAAGCGAACCTACTGCGGCGCGCTTGAGAAGTGGCAGCTGGACGTGCTCTTTCCCGGAGATAATGAATCCATCAAGTCCACCGCAGTTTGTCCGGCCATTCATGAAGGAAAAGTACTCGCCCTACTAGCGTTTGGTAATAACAAAAAAGATTATTTCAACTTGCAGTTGGATACCTTGTTCCTCGACTTTATCGGAAATGTAGTCGGCGCCATTTTATACAAGCAACTAACCAAAGCTTAAAATTCAATTTTGCCTTAAAGACCCGGGCAGTCATGAGTAGCCACTTCAAACACAACTATGCCAACTGATACTTCACTGCCATCTAACAAACTCATTTCTATTATTTGTCGCAGCATAGGCCGCCCTGAACTTAAACAGGCTTTAGGCTCAATTGCAGACCAAACTTATCGCACAATTGAAATTATTTTGGTGGAAGCAGGAGGAGAATCCCTCAACGACTTTATTAGCTTCGCTGGCCACGTCCCAGTCAAACTTGTTTCATTAAATAAAAAACTGGCGCGAGCAGCAGCGGCAAATGCTGGGCTAGCCGAGGTGACCGGGGATTTTATCATGTTCCTGGATGATGACGACTGGATTGGTGAGAATCACGTGGCACATTTGGTTGACACTCTCAATACCTACAGCGATGTCAAAGCTGCCTACAGCAGTACTCAAAAGATGAGCGCGGATGGAAAGGATAAAAAGGAAGTATTCGATCAGGAGTTTGATTCGCGGCTATTGATGCGTGATAACTTCATCCCTATTCATTCCATGCTATTTGAAAGCACGCTACTTAAACCCGACTGCAGATTTGATGAATCGTTTGATATTTTTGAAGACTGGGATTTTTGGCTTCAGTTAAATCAACACACCGAATTTATCCACACCTCAAATTTAAGCGCCTTTTACCGAGAAGGGGGCGACTCAGAAACAGTCAGTGACGAGGACTACGATCGTTACCAAAATCATAACCCTAGAGGCCAAGGAAGAGCTAAGCTATTTGAAAAGTGGCTAAAACTTTGGAGTGGTGAACAGCTCAACAGTTTACTCGGATTCTTGGACCAAACTAATTCGATCATTGAACTCAACAGTACAATAGAAAACCTTAATTGCACCGTCGTTAGTTCTGGCGAACATAACGAGCAGCTGGATAAGCATATTCTTATCGTTGAATCTCAAAATGAGAGTTTACAATCCGATATTGGAGCAACAAAAACACACAGCCAGCAGCTGGAAAAGCATATTCTTGTCGTTGAATCTCAAAATGAAAGTTTACAATCCGATATTGGAGCAACAAGAACACACAGCCAACAGCTGGAAAAGCATATTCTTGCCGTTGAATCTCAAAATGAGAGTTTACAATCCGATATTGGAGCAACAAGAACACACAGCCAACAGCTGGAAAAGCATATTCTTGCCCTTGACTCTCAAAATGAGAGTTTACAATCCGATATTGGAGCAGCAAGAACACACACCCAGCAGCTGCTAGAAAGCCTAGATGCAGAAAAAGTTGCGCTTGCCAGTTTACGAAATCTCAATTTAGAAAAAACCCAACAGCTTGAAAACTCTGTCAACCACGCTGCGGCACTCGATACCGCGCTGAGATCAATTTTAGGTTCAACGAGCTGGAGAATAATGGGACCTTACCGCCGAGTCGGTCGTTTATTAAAGCGCTTTCTTGGGTTTGGTAAAGTCGATACGCGGGCTCCCGCTAGCTTCGTTCAACCTACTGCCCAAGATGAATCTATTTCTCCAGAGCCTGAAGCTGTTTATACCCACCCTCTCAGTTTCTACGTGGACAAGGCTATTACTTTTAATAATTGTATCTACATTAGAGGATGGGCAACTAAAGCGCCGGGCATTGAAAGTATCCGTCTAAAGACTCATAACAGTTCTGCCTCTGTCAGTTATGGGATTCTCCGCGAGGATGTACAGCAGACCTTTCCTCTAGTTCCTAACTCGGATAAATCAGGTTTTCTAGCTTTTGCAAAGTTCGATTTTGTCGGAAAAACCTATCTAGAGTTTACTGATAGTGACGGCGTGGTATCCCAGAAACCGGTGGTGTTAGAACAATTAGAGGACGCCTCATCGCTTATCGCATCCGGCGAGTTCATTAACTTAAGCCCCGATACCCAGTACACGATATTTAGAGCACTGCAACAAATCAAGGGACTGGAATCTATAGATTCAAATAAAAGCTTTGAATACACACCTCTCGTTTCTATTATTGTGCCCGTGTTCAACGTCGAAAAGCGCTGGCTTGATGCCTGTGTTGAATCGGTATTGCGCCAGTCTTATCCAAATTGGGAACTATGCCTTCATGACGATGCCTCAACTGAGAAAGAAACGCTAGATTGTTTGCGTCACTGGCAGCATCAAGACTCTCGCATTAAGGTTCAGTATGGAGATAACAACCAGCACATTTCTGGTGCTTCAAATAGTGCCTTAGAAATAGCGATGGGTGAGTTCATAGGCCTAATGGACAACGACGATGAACTTCATGTTGATGCCTTATGGCATGTTATTGACACCCTTAATGGTGACCCTGATTTAGATTACATCTATACAGATGAAGATAAAATTAACTCGGAAGGTGAATTTTGTGAACCGCACTTCAAACCAGATTGGTCTCCTGAGTTACTAGAGTCCATGATGTATGTTGGCCATTTTGGAGTAATTCGAAGGTCAGTAATTGATGCCGTTGGTGGCTTTAGATTAGGAGTTGAAGGTAGTCAAGATTACGACCTGACATTACGAATCAGTCAGCACACACAGAGATTTGCTCACATTCCACGCGTTTTATATCACTGGCGCATTATACCTGGCAGCGTCGCAGGTGGCGGCGATGCCAAAAGCTATGCCTATACTGCAGCAATCAAAGCGCTAACAGACTATGCCGACAAACAGCCTGAGCCTAGCAAAGTCACCGAAACAGAACTCTGCGGACGCTATCGAATTCAAAGACAATCTAACAATCCTGATATAACAATCATATTGCCTTTTCATAACAAAGCTGAAATGACGATTGACTGCTTGCGATCTATTGGAAAATCCACCTACACCAACTTCAAAGTGTTACTAATTTCAAATAACAGCGAACCGGCAGAGTATCAAAAGGTCGCTGACTTTAGCGCAAGCTTTGAATATATCGAACTTCACCAGCTCAATATACCTTTCAACTGGTCTGCGATTAACAACTGGGGCGTGGCACAATCTACATCTGAGTTCGTTCTGTTCCTCAATAATGACATGACCGTAATTAACGCAGACTGGATTGAGGCGTTAATGGACTGCGCAGTCAAAGAAGGCGTGGGCGCTGTTGGTGCCAAACTTCTTTTCGAAGACAATACAGTCCAACACTTTGGCGTTGTTATGGGGCTGGGTGGAATCGCCAGCCACGCATTTAAGCATATCGATGGCGATGACCCTGGTTACTTCGGCTATGCCGCGGTAGTAAGAAACTGCTCAGCAGTTACCGGCGCCTGTATGTTAGTTCGCCGCAGCGTAGTAAATCAAATAGAAGGTTTTAACGAAGACCTGAAGGTTGCTTACAACGACGTAGACTTCTGCTTAAGGCTAAGAGAAGCCAAACTGAAAGTTTTGATAACTCCATTTGCGAAGCTCTATCATTTAGAATCTAAAACTCGGCCCAAATTCTTAGATGACATGAATTCAGCGCAGCTTGCTCAATTTGAATCAGAATCTGGCTATATTCGTGAACGCCATGCTAAATATTTTAGCGAGGGAGATCCCTACTACAACAAGGCATTATCCCTGCGCATTGAAAATTACAGCTTGAGAGTCTAAACCTCGGGGATTAAAAGCGCCTTGCCACACGGTAAAATCCCCGCTGAATAAACCCTACTTTTACACGCATACCTGAGCATAGAAAAAGTGCAAGATTATTCCGCGCAGAAAGCTCCCTTCCAAAAGAGCGTTTGAACTGCGCTGCCTGAATACCGACTTCGTTTAAGTGCGGGTTAGTTTTACTTGACACTAAGCGCCGCCAAAAGCTTAACCTTGTTAACGGTGGCCTAACAAATTCTTTAGCGCCAATAGTATTGTTCTCATGCTGGCGATAGTAAATAAGTGGCATATCTAAAAAAATAACTTTCCCAAAAGCCGCAGCAACTATTGCTAACCACCAGTCATGCATAATCGCTTTATCTGAAATCGGTAAAGCTTTTACCGCCAAAGCCTCGTTGATCAGAGTAGTACACCCTGTTATTAAGTTGCTAATAATCAAGTTTGGGAACGTGTTTCTCTTGATTTCCAGCCCTTGAAATACAACAAACGATTTTGCTATTACATTTTTTTCTGACGAAACCACTAGCAGGTCACTATGAATAAGCACAGGGCAGTTTCTGTCAGCATCCTCTGCTCTTAACATTGCGTCCATTTGGATTTCAACCTTGTTATCAAACCAAACATCATCTTGATCACAAAACATTAGGTAGGCTTTTTCAAGGCCAAGCGTCGTCTTATTGGCTAAAACATATTCCATAAGAAATTCAAATCCGCTACTGGCCCCCTTGTTTTTATTATCCAACGCCAAAAGATGGAAACGTTTTGGATGCATTGATGCGTATTTTTCTACTATCGCAAAAGACTTATCATTTGAACCATCGTCTCGAATAACAATCACTAAATTTTTATAGGTTTGGCGAAGCAAAGAGTCGATCTGTTCAACCAAATATTTTTCGCCATTATAGATCGATAGCACAATAGCAATCTTGGGTTCAAACTGAAGCTCAGGCTTAGAGAAAGTACTGGAAGGAACGGCCATTTAGTATTATCGATGAGTATAAGAATCAGAACTAGCTTAGCGATTTCGCGTCTTTAATACCAGCGCGAATATATTTCCAGTATTGCTTTCGCTCTGACGATGAAATCAATAACCATAGGGTCTTGAGGCCAAATCTAAGGACATCTCTTATTTTCCAACCTAATGGAGAATATCTTACTGAATATAAATGTGTGCGATTACGGCTCGAATAATAAGTACGAGAGGGGTTATGCTGAGCCATTATACCGGCGCGAACCAAGGGACTCAGACTACGCTCACCGATGGCATGGTAAAGCAGCGCGGCGTCGGTACCAATAAGGTCATAGTTTTTTGACTTAGCCCGAAAGCACCATTCTAAATCCACATTATCGATAAAGTAATTTTCCTTCATACCACCTATGTCGGCAAAATGTGTTAATACAATTAATGTGCCTGAAGTAATTAAAAAATCTGCCGTGAAATGGACTGTTGAATTGGCGAAAGGCCGATCAGATCTAAGCACAAAGCGATTAAATAACTTGAATGGCGTTTGTCGCATCGACTGTGGGTTGATAAGTCTAGGGCCCACTGCAGCGATACCTTTTTCGCTGAGTTCGCTAGCGTCCTTATAGGCGGCGATCATTCTACTAATAAATAAGTCACAAAGGCTGCTATCTTGATCGAAAAGAAATACATAGTCGTATTGGTTCTCAATGGCCCAGTTAATTCCATGATTTAGCGCTTTGGCCAGGCCAGCATTTTCATTTAGGCGAACTAGTTTCTTGCAGCGATTGTAAACACAGATTGATTCTGCAATGTGCTCGATATCAGCCGATCCATTATCGACAACAACAAAATCGACTTCCTTATTTAATTGTCCAAGAAGTTTCAAAAGCGCTGTGATATCTGGCTGATAAGTGACGACGATCGCGCAGCTTTTTTCGGATTTCATTGTATCCATCTTGGCTGCTTATCCATTAGGCCTCTGTTGGCACTTCCGCAAGGGCAGCAGATTGCTCGGGCTGACCGAGCGCGGAAATCAAAAAGTACACGATCGAGGTGATTCCTAAACCAAGACCAACGACAACTCCCGCATCTAATATACCTCGCCAAGGCTGAGGTAGCTGGCTGGCAATCAGGACAAAACACAGGATCGTACAGCTCAACCCTATAGAGATAAGCTGGCGTTTGCGTGTTGTATGGAAAAAACACATGCAAAATAAGGGAGCTAGCAACAAATGGTGAATACGCGGGTATTGCCCGAGGTAACTGGCCCTAGCGACAACTCTCGGAGCAAACGCAAGGTGAAACCCTTTATAGCCCTCTGCATACGCCATATAAACGACACTCAGCACCAAAGCACACCAGTGAAAGGGACTCAGTGGATAATCCTTAAGAGCAAAAGTCATAGGGGCCAGGCGATAAATCGCAAAGCCAAGCAACAACAAGACCCCACCAACACCCCACATATACGCTACCGCTCTCACCGCTTTTCCACTTATACAAAAATTTGAATGTTATTATAAACCCTTTCACGCCCTAGGAGACAATTGTCCTTTACCTAACTTCAGATAACACTCCTAACGCAACAATCCTAATTATTGCCGTAATAGTGTTGCCACCCAAAGTGGGATATTATTTCTATTTCAGATAAGCCGGTTTATCAGTACAAAAATTCAAGGATTTAGGATGAGTGTAAAACTCGGGGTCGTCATGGACCCTATTGAGTCGATCGTTGTCAAAAAAGATACCACCCTGGCAATGCTGCTAGCAGCACAGCGCCTGGGATGGGACCTATTCTATATGCAACAGTCTGATCTATACCTTGATCAAGGCGCCGCTCGCGGCATAATGACCCCCGTAGAAGTCAAAGATGACGAGTTAGATTGGTATACATTAGGATCGGAGAATGACCAGTCGCTTGCCTCATTAGATGTGATCCTTATGCGCAAGGACCCCCCCTTCGATATGGATTTTGTCTATTCCACCTATATATTGGAGCAGGCACAAAGGGAGGGCTGCCTTGTAGTTAACAATCCTCAAAGCCTTAGAGACTGCAACGAGAAACTATTCGCCACACAGTTCCCTGACTGCTGCCCGCCGCTGATGGTTTCTTCGTCTGCTGCCAAGCTCAAAGGCTTCTATAATATTCATCAGGACGTAATCTACAAGCCTCTTGATGGAATGGGCGGTGCCTCCATATTCCGAATCAAGCCAAATGATCCAAACATAAGCGTGGTAATAGAAACCCTTACCGATAATGGCCGTCGCCAAATCATGGCACAAAAATTTGTTCCCGAAATAAGCAATGGCGACAAAAGAATTTTGGTGATCAATGGCGTACCCGTTGACTATGCCCTGGCGCGAGTTCCAGCCATTGGTGAAACCCGCGGCAACTTGGCAGCGGGCGGTGCCGGTGTCGCACAGCCACTGAGTGATAGAGATAGGTGGATAGTAGCTCAAGTAGGCCCAACCTTAGTTGAAAAGGGGTTACTATTCGTGGGGCTGGATGTGATTGGAGATTACTTAACAGAAATTAACGTCACAAGCCCAACGTGCGTAAGAGAAATCGATAAGGCTTACGGCCTTGATATTGCCGGCGAGCTGATGGCTTGCATAGCTAAACAGCTTGAAAAATAGCATTTGCTTAAGTTTTTAAGAGTTTCCAATGGAAAATTCTGACGAAGATGTATCAAAGGAACGGTTCGGATTCACTATTTTCCTTTCTGCCTGCGTGCATGGCATTCTTATTCTAGGGGTGGGTTTTACTTATTTAGATGAGTTGAATAGTGAACCCGCCATGGAAATTACTCTTGCTCAGTATCGAAGTGAGTTAGCACCTGATAATGCTGATTTTCTGGCTCAGGAAAACCAAGTAGGCAGCGGCACCATTGACGAATCCGTGGCACCGAGTACTCCTTTTGAATCTGATTTTAACGCTGACACTATTCAAGAAGTTGCGCCTGTCCCACGCACCACAAGCATATCAAACCTTATCGAGAGCCAAGATGCTGCAGTAATCACAGCGCTGCAGAACACCGCACAAATAGATCAACAGTTAGAAGAAATCCCGCCGGAAGAGGAATTACCACTTTCGGATGAATCGACAGAGGAAGACTTGAGTTTGGCTATCGCGAGCCTGCAGGCTCAACTAGATCGCCAGCGACAAGAGTATGCACGCAGGCCCAGAAAATATACTATATCTTCTGCTTCAACCAAAAAAAGTCAGGACGCGCTCTATCTAGATACATGGCGCCGAAGAATAGAAGCAGTAGGAAACGTTAATTACCCAGGCCAAGCTCGGCGTGACAGACTATACGGCAGCTTAAGACTTTTGGTGGCTATCTTGCCCGATGGAAAGGTTGATGGCATAAAAATACTCCAATCCTCCGGGCACACCATGTTGGATCAGGCAGCCATTAGGATAGTAGAAATGGCCTCACCATTTGCCCCCTTCCCAAATGAAATGCTTGCCAATGTCGACATACTAGAAATCATACGCACATGGCGGTTCCATGAAGGGAACGCCCTAACCAGCTTTTAACTTATTAAATTGTAAGCGCCATGACTAGCAAAACTCCTCACATGAATTTTGAAAATCAATTCCTTATTGCCATGCCTCAATTGAAAGACCCCTTTTTTGCTGGCACGGTTACCTATATGTGGAAACACTCTGCAGATGGCGCACTTGGAATCGTTATCAACAAACCGTTAGCCGCGTCGGTTTCCGATATATTCGATGAACTGAATATTGTTTGTGATACGAAAGCCGGACCCTTTTCTGAGCAAAAAGTACTTGCCGGCGGGCCGGTGGAGCGAGATAAAGGCTTTATACTGCACAACTCGAGCAAATTATGGGATTCATCCGTTTCAATCAGCAATGAAATATCCCTATGTACTTCACGTACCATTCTCGAAGATATTGCTAATGGAGATGGGCCAGATAAGTATGTTATTGCCCTTGGCTGCGCAGGCTGGGACGCCGGCCAACTTGAACGCGAGATTGCCGAAAATTCTTGGCTAACAGCACCAGCAAAAAGTAATCTACTTTTCTCCAACAACTACAACACCATGGCAAGTACTGCCGCAGCACAACTAGGTATTACCTTAAACCAAATATCACCAGAAGCGGGCCATTCGTAATCATGGAATTTAACTAGTATGGGCCTTGCATTACTTCCCCAAAAACTCGGAGTCACTTTGTCAGCTTTAGCATTTGACTACGGCACACAGAGAATTGGTGTGGCTTTTGGTCAGAGCCTTACAGGAACAGCACGAGCCATAAAAGTGATCAAAGCTAGAGATGGAGTTCCAAACTGGCGAGACATAGAAAGCCTTATTACCGAATGGAATCCTGATATATTTGTGGTCGGCTTACCTTTTAATTTGGACGGTTCAGAAAGCAAGTTTTCAGTACGAGCTACAAAATTTGGTAACAGGCTCCATGGCAGATTTGGAAAACCTTGTTATGGAATGGACGAACGCTTATCTTCGAAAGAAGCGGTAGAAATTGTGGCAAGTGAAAATAACTACGGCAAAAAAAAAGCCGCTATTGATGACATAGCGGCTCAGATTATTTTAGAAAACTGGTTTAATGAATACAGAGACCTGTCGAATCAAAGTCTTTAAAAGCTCTTTAAAAACCACTTAAAAACTGTCAGGAGTTTTCGCTTTTGCTTTAGCCTCCTGTCGCGACACCAACCCTTTCGCTACTAGTTCTTTAAGGCATTGGTCAAGAGTTTGCATGCCGACAGATGCACCAGTCTGAATAGAGGAGTACATCTGTGCAACCTTATCTTCTCGAATTAGGTTACGAATAGCAGGTGTACCCCTCATGATTTCATGAGCTGCGATACGCCCTCCTCCAGTCTTTTTCAGAAGCGCTTGAGAAATCACTGATTGCAATGATTCAGATAACATTGATCGCACCATGTCTTTCTCCGCCGCGGGAAACACATCGATAACCCTGTCGATCGTTTTCGCTGCAGATGTTGTATGCAATGTGCCAAAAACCAAGTGCCCGGTTTCTGCGGCCGTTAAAGCTAAGCGAATGGTCTCCAGATCACGTAGTTCACCAACTAAGATAATATCTGGATCTTCACGCAGCGCAGAGCGAAGCGCTTCGTTAAAACCGTGAGTATGGCGATGTACCTCACGCTGATTAATTAGACATTTCTTACTTTGGTGAACAAATTCTATTGGGTCTTCGATAGTAAGAATATGTTCATACTTTGTATCGTTGATGTAATCGACCATTGCCGCAAGCGTAGTACTCTTACCTGAACCTGTTGGCCCCGTAACCACTACTAGACCCCGTGGCACGTCCGCAATATTACGGAAAATCTCCCCCATGCCCAGCTGCTCCATAGTGAGAACCTTTGACGGAATGGTTCGAAATACGGCAGCGGCTCCGCGATTTTGCATAAACGCGTTGACTCGAAATCGCGCTAGGTTAGGTACCTCAAATGAAAAGTCTGTTTCCAGAAACTCTTCATAGTCCTTACGTTGCTTGTCATTCATGATTTCATAGATAAGCGCATGAACTTTTTTGTGATCCATCTCAGGGACATTTATGCGGCGAATATCACCATCCACACGAATAAGTGGCGGCATGCCTGCGGTAAGGTGTAAATCTGATGCGCCCTGTTTTACGCTAAATCCCAAAAGCTCTGTAATATCCATCAATCTTACCCATGGCAGTCGTTATTAGTTTATTTGGATTGTCCGTTTATGCCCTGTTCTTTTTATCTGAGCTAAAAGCCCAGCAAATCTGGCTAGCAATAAAGGATCTACTCGCCTATAGTACCTATCCTGCAAAAAAGTTCCCAGAGCGCACTAACGATTACTTCAGAGAAACCGTGACCAGCATAGCAGAAAATATTAATCGTACTGTTGCTGATATTCGTCAATTTGAAGCCGAGTATAAGCGCCCCCAAAACTCAGTCACCCTGCTTGCTGTTAGCAAAAAACACAGTGCAGAAAGTATTGAAGTGGCTGCCCAGCACGGAATACACAATTTCGGTGAAAACTACCTACAAGAAGCCTTAGACAAGATCCTCGCGCTCAAGACATTGCCTCTGATCTGGCATTTTATCGGCCCAATTCAGTCAAATAAAACCAAGGCAATAGCTGAGAATTTCGATTGGGTCCACAGTGTCGATAGAGAGAAAATTGCTCGCCGCTTAAGTGAGCAGCGCAGCGGTGATCAAGTTGCCTTGAATGTTTGCGTGCAGGTGAATTTGTCAGCCGAGCTAAGCAAGTCAGGGACAACTCTGAAAAACGCCTTGGAAGTTTGCGCGTTAGTAGCAAAACTACCTCGACTGACACTGCGAGGCTTAATGGCGATCCCCGCACCTCAGTCTAATTTCCAAGATCAAAGGACTAATTTTAATCAGCTTGCCGTCGAGTTTAGGGCACTCGCAGCCCTCTACCCAACCATGGACACCTTATCTATGGGAATGAGTAATGATTTCGAGGCCGCTATCGCAGAAGGATCGACAATGATTCGGATTGGCACAGCTTTATTTGGTAGCAGACCTATCTAAGACTAGGCTTTAGTATTGAAGGTCTTGGTATTCCTCTCAAGTTAAAATACGTTAGAATAATCCCTTACTCAGAAATTCACTTTAGGCGGCACCATTGAGCAGTATTAACTCCCAGAAAAAAACTACAGAAACTGATTATGGGGTCATTGGGTTTATTGGTGCCGGAAACATGGCCAACAGCCTGATTCGCGGTATGATCGCCAAAGGTGCAGAAAAAAGCTCTATTTGGGCTACTGATCTCGATTCCAACAAGCTTTACACATTAAATTCTGAGTGCGGAATCAGAACAGGCAGCACTGCCGCTATTGCTAACAACGCAGATATCATAGTCCTCGCAGTAAAGCCTCAGGTAATGAAAGCCGTCTGTGCTGAGCTAAAACCCCTGTTAGGTGAACGCTCACCGCTGATCATTTCCATAGCTGCGGGCATAACGGTATCTCATTTAAGCCAATGGATAGGGGCAAATACAGCCGCTATCCGCTGCATGCCGAACACACCGGCGTTAGTCGGTAAAGGAGCAAGTGGCTTATATGCAAACGAGCATGTCAGCCAGACCCAAAAAGACATGGCTGAAAAAGTAATATCCTCGGTTAGTCTCTGTGTCTGGGTAGAGCAAGAAGCCGAAATTGATGCGGTTACAGCCCTATCAGGAAGCGGTCCAGCTTACTTTTTCTTGTTTATGGAGTCGATGCAGAAATCAGCGCAGGAAATGGGTCTATCTGAAGATGTAGCACGTATCCTGACCAAACAAACAGCTTTAGGCGCTGCTGAACTGGCAATGGCTAGCGATGAGTCAACCGAGCGCTTACGTTTAAATGTCACTTCCCCCGGGGGCACAACAGAACAGGCGATAAAACAATTCCAATTAGGGGGTTTACCTAAATTGGTCGATACAGCTCTTAAATCAGCGCAATCTCGGTCGATAGAATTAGCGTCACAATTCGATGAAAAATCATAGAGCTCACCCTTTCCACTAGAAAGCGGGGCTAAGAGAGTTAATTATGGAAGTCTTAGGCAGTTCCTTAGGTACTATTGTAAATGCTATAGGCGGCATTTACCTTTTGGCAGTATTGCTAAGGTTTTTACTTCAAGTCGCAAAAGCAGATTTTTATAACCCCATGTCTCAAGCTATTGTGAGAATAACCGATCCTGCAGTAAAGATATTCAGGGTTATTATCCCGGGCTACAAGGGTATCGACTTTTCGACTCTGGTGCTGGCATTCGTCGTTGAAGCCATAGCGATCTGCGGATTGATTTTAGTTTATGGGGGAACAATTCCCTCAATCACCTACATTATTACCTGGGCGTTTGTGGGCGTGCTACTTTTCATTGTGAATATTTACTACTACGCCATTATCGGCTCTATCATTATGTCCTTTGTAATGATGTTCTCGGGAAACACGAACCCTCACCCACTTTTGAAACTCATCTGGCAGTTAACTGAACCTGTGATGGGACCCATCAGAAAGATTGTGCCGCCGATGGGAGGAATGGATTTTTCTCCAATCTTTATTTTTATTGGAATTCAGCTAATTCAAAACTTTTTGATATCCACTTTTGGTATAACCGGTCAACTCGCCCAAGTGATTATAGGTGTTTAGTGCCATTTAGGTGGCAAGGAAGTAGCCGTGTGATAACTAAATAGAAATTGAACCCTATGACCGCCTCGGCCAATGTCCAAAAAGTTTTTTGGTGGGATTTAAATCAACTACACCTACACCTACACTGTGTAATCCAAAAAAATCTGGCGAAAATGTACTAGTTGGGCTTCATAGCAACGAAATAAAAACCAAAATAACCGAGGTAACTCAGGGTGGAATAGCCAAATAAAATCTACTAGGACTTTTGTCACGACAATTTAACTTTAACCAAAGCGACGTTTTGCTACTTAAAGGCTTAGCCAGTAATCACAAACTCTTAGCGATTAGAAACCCAAAAATATTGCCACCCTTTTTCAATCAATAAAGTCACGTTAATCTAACTTTCGACAATGACGAAAAATCGAAGCACAAGGACAAGACTGAATGTCGCGCCAGTTTCCATCTGACAATGTTGGTATCGTTAAACCTCAAACTGTTCACTTCGATGAAGAGCTAACGCTGCGCAGCGGCAAATCACTAAATGGATTCGATTTAGTTTTCGAAACGTATGGTGAGCTTAACAGCAGTAAATCAAATGCTATTCTAATTTGTCATGCGCTGAGTGGAGATCATCACGCTGCAGGCTATCACAGCGAATCAGATGCTAAATCAGATGCTAAATCAGGATGGTGGGATAATTGCATTGGACCAGGGAAAGCAATAGATACTAATCTTTTTTTCGTGGTGTCCCTCAACAACCTCGGAGGCTGCGCAGGCAGTACAGGCCCGGCTTCCATAGATCCGGCAACTGGAAAATATTTCGGACCCGACTTCCCTGTTGTCACAGTGCGTGACTGGGTGAATAGCCAAGCGATGCTCTCCGATAAGTTGGGAATTCAAAAATGGGCAGCTGTGGTTGGGGGAAGCTTAGGTGGTATGCAAGTGATGCGCTGGGCCATTAGTTACCCGGAACGAATTGAACATGCTGTTTGTATAGCAGCTGCACCAAAGTTATCCGCACAAAATATTGCCTTCAATGAGGTTGCTCGCCAGTCCATCACAAATGACGCCAACTTCCACGGTGGGCGCTATCTAGATGCCAACACTTATCCTAAGCAAGGGCTTATGCTTGCTAGAATGGTTGGGCATATTACTTATCTTTCAGATAGCGCCATGGGATCAAAGTTTGGCAAAAATTCAACCTTGTTTGATCCTAATGGTGACAAATTTGGCAGAGATCTACGTTCGGGCACGTTAAGCTTTGGCTTTGACGTAGACTTTCAGGTGGAGAGTTATTTACAGTATCAGGGAGAACGCTTCTCTGAAAACTTTGATGCTAATACCTATCTCCTAATGACCAAAGCATTGGACTACTTTGATCCTGCAATTGATTTCGATGGCGATTTGAGCCAAGCCTTTGAACAAGCTTCATGTAAGTTTCTTATCATGTCATTTAGTACAGATTGGCGATTCCCTCCCGCGCGCTCTAGAGAAATTGTGGAGCATTTATTAAAAGCAAAGAAAGATGTTGCCTACCTAGAAATAGAGGCGGACCAGGGTCACGATTCTTTCTTGCTACCAATACCTCGCTACATTGACGGATTAAGATCTTATTTAGCTCGAGTGTTTAAGGAGTTGTCTAGCGATGCGGCCTGATCTAGAGATTATTCAGAATTGGATCACACCAAAAAGCCGAGTTCTTGATCTCGGCTGTGGCGACGGTAGCTTGCTCAATTACCTTAAACTGAAAAAAAATGTGAATGGTATCGGCTTAGAAATTAACGCTGACGATATACAATCGTGTATCGCTAAGGGCGTTAATGTAATAGAACAAAATATTGACGAGGGCCTGACAAATTTTCAGTCGAACTCTTTTGATACAGTCTTGCTAGCCCAAACCCTTCAGGCTTCAAGCAAACCAGATTTATTAATAGACGAGATCCTGCGCATAGGTGAGCACGGTATTATCACTTTCCCAAACTTTGGGAATTGGAAAAGCAGATTAAGTTTGGCCAGTAATGGTCGTATGCCCGTGTCAAAATTTATGCCTCACAATTGGTACGATACACCAAACATCCATTTTTGCACTGTTAAAGATTTTAATGATCTTTGTGTAGAAAAAAATGTCCGCATTTTAGCTCGCACAGTGGTAGATTCTCAACATCAAGGAAATTGGGCGATGAAAGCATGGCCCAATTTCCTAGGCGAAATCGCCATTTACCATATCACTAAAAATTCTTGAAACTCTTATGAATAAAATAGTTTTAGCTAGTAGTAATCAAGGTAAGCTGCGGGAGTTTAAGCAAATCCTTTCGGCTAAAAATTTTGAACTTATACCTCAGTCAACGTTCAATTTTGTTGATGCCGACGAAACTGGTTTAAGTTTTGTTGAAAACGCAATCATCAAAGCAAGACATGCCAGTGAGCTAACGGGATTGCCAAGCCTGGCCGACGATTCTGGAATCGAAGTGGATGCCTTGCAAGGTCGTCCTGGCATTTATTCTGCCCGCTACGCACAGGTACAAGGCCTAAGCGTTGATCAGGACAAGGAGAACAATAAAAAATTATTACTTGAACTGGCTGATATACCGGAACCCTTAAGGACCGCCAGATTCCAATGTGTTATTGTTTTTATGCGTCACCCCCAAGACCCGACCCCTCTTATTTGTCAGGGTTCGTGGGAAGGCCAAATTTTATCGGAAGAAGCTGGTGTGAATGGTTTTGGCTATGATCCGTTATTCTTTGTACCAAGCCATAATTGTACTTCTGCGGAGTTAAGCAAAGAAATTAAAAATAATTTAAGCCACCGAGGAAAGGCTCTTAGAGAGCTTATGAAATGCTGGCAACCCCTCCTTTAAGTCTTTATATACACATCCCTTGGTGTGTTAAAAAATGTCCTTACTGTGATTTCAATTCTCATGAATCACCGGTCGACATTCCTGAAGACGCCTATATCGATGTCCTCCTAGACGATTTTGATCGCGATTATTCAAACTGTGACGGCCGCGAAATAATGTCCATATTTATAGGCGGTGGCACGCCAAGCCTATTCTCAGCATCAGGATTTGACCGGATTTTTAGCTATTTAAGACGTCATGGAAATTTGACTGAGAATATTGAAGTGACGATGGAGGCCAATCCCGGAACAGCAGAAGCCGAAAAGTTTAATGGATTTAGATCCGCCGGTATAAATCGACTGTCTCTTGGCATACAAAGCTTTAATGACAAAAGCTTGACGCTATTGGGTCGCATCCATGACGGTAAGCAATCCCGACTGGCCATTGAAACAGCCATAGGCGCAGGTTTCGATAATTTCAACCTTGACCTTATGCACGGCCTGCCGAATCAAACACAGTCCAATGCCCTCGATGATCTAACGACGGCAATCTCATACCAACCAACGCATCTATCTTGGTATCAGCTTACTATTGAACCTAACACGGCATTTTACCGCAAGCCCCCTACTCTTCCCCTTGAGGATGTTCTTAGAGGAATTCAACTGAGCGGAGAAGACATGTTATCTCAGCGGGGCTATGGTCAATATGAAATCTCTGCCTTCGCTACTGAGAACAATCAATCAAAGCACAATTTGAATTACTGGAAGTTCGGTGACTATATCGGTATTGGCGCCGGCGCACATGGAAAAATTTCCTTCCCCGCATCGAACACAATCACGCGAACCAGAAAACACAAGCAGCCTAATCATTATATGGCAAATACCACCGATCACACGGCCGCAAGGCTGGTTGTGGGGGAAGAGGATCGAGTATTAGAGTTTATGATGAATGCTCTGCGACTCAAGAAAGGATTTAGCGTTTCTGAGTTTGAAAACCATAGCGGGCAGGCTTTTAGCGCCATTGCAAAGCAGGTAGACTCTCTGGGCCAAGCTGGGTTACTAGATCAGCGGAATCAACAAATAAGGGCCACACCCAAAGGCTATCATTTTCTAAACAATCTCCTAGAGGAATTTCTGTGATAGAGAATGCCAACGATCTAGTTTCCCGTCATTGTGAAACACTACGCTACGGGGCCTCAGTAGTTAAAAAGGAAGAGGTTGAAGAACTCCTTCTGGCAGTGCCCTCTTGGCGGCGCGAGTTTCAAGGTGGCGTAGAAAAACTAATGCGTGAGTATCATTTTGTTGAGTTTAAGGATGCGTTTAGCTTTACCTACAAGATTGCCGCGTTGTCTAATCGGGAAGACCACCACCCTTCAATTATCACCGAATGGGGAAAAGTCACTGTTTATTGGTGGTCGCATAAGGTTAATGGCCTTCATATTAATGATTTTATAATGGCTGCAAAAACCGACTTGATAGCAAAGCTAGCCGCTCGACCGTAATTCACTTAATCAGAATTTAGCAGCGATGAGGACCGGTTTCATGTTGAACGATTCCAAACAGCTGATGCAGGATTTCGGCAAAGTAGTCGGCATTTCAAGTATTAGCTCGACAAATCCGCGCATCGATACAGGCAACCGGCGTGTTGTAGAATTTCTTGCCAATTCGTTTGAAGCGCTCGGCTTCTCCTGCGAGCTTATTCCTACTGACGGTAATCCAGAAAAGCTGAACCTCATCGCAACATTGGGAAATGGCTCTGGCGGGCTAGTGCTTGCGGGCCACACAGACACTGTCCCTCTTGATGAGAAGCTTTGGAGTGTGGATCCATTTAGCGTCACCGAACGCGACGGTAAGATATATGGCCTCGGCATTACTGATATGAAGGGATTCTTTCCTATTATCATGCAGGCGGTTAAGCCCCTGTTGAGTCATAACTTTAAGGAACCTCTCATTATTCTTGCAACCTCCGATGAGGAGACCTCGATGCAAGGGGCAAGAACAATTGCTGAATTAGGTAGACCCAGAGCCCGGGCAGCCGTAATTGGCGAGCCAACTAGCCTCCAACCCGTGCAAGCGCATAAGGGCATTATGATGGAGTCGGTGAAAATTCGGGGGAAAAGCGGCCATTCCTCTAACCCTGCTCTGGGTAACAATGCCCTTGATGCCATGCATGATGTAATTACAGATTTAATGCTGTACCGAGAACAGCTGAAAGAACGCTATAGTTCGCCGCTTTTTGAAGTGCCCTACCCTACTCTGAACCTTGGCTGCATCCATGGAGGTGACAATCCAAATAGGATTTGCGGCAGCTGCGAACTAGAGTTTGACGTTCGCCTCATGCCCGGCATGCATATCGCAACAGTTCGAGAGGAAATAAGGAATAGAGTTAAAGAAGTTATCACCCCGCTAGGCCTAGAGGTCGAAATCGAGGGGCTTTTTACCGGTATTCCTGCTTTCTTCACCGAACAAAATAGTGCTTTGCTAAAGGTCGCAGAAGATCTATCCGGCAATCCTCCGATAAGCGTTGGCTTTGGCACGGAGGGGCCATTTTTACAAAGCCTTGGGATGGACACAATTGTAATGGGCCCGGGAAACATTGACCAAGCCCATCAACCTGATGAATATATGTCGATTGATATGATTGATCCTTGCGTTACTATACTCCGTCAATTAATTACCAAATACTGCCTAGTGTAAAAGATAAAATATGTTAAATAATCAAAAGCTTATTGAGTGGTTTAGAGCGTCGACGACTTATATCAATGCTCATCGAGGCAAGGTATTCGTCGTACTATTAAGCGGAGAAGCTCTATCAGATCCAAATCTGCCCAATATCATTCATGATCTAAATCTGTTGCATAGTTTAGGCGTAAAGCTTGTCTTGGTAACCGGCGCAAGACCACAGATCACCTCCGCCCTTGCCAATCAACACGTCGACACTACCTACTATAAGCAGGTGCGCATAACACAAGCGGGCGATGTAGATATTATTCTAGAGACCGTTGGCCGCTTAAATATAAAAGCTGAAGCTCTTTTGTCGATGGGTTTAACTAACTCCCCAATGGACGGGGCCGATATTCGAGTTTGCCGAGGTAACTTTGTAACCGCGAAGCCTTATGGGATACACGATGGTATTGATCATCACTATACGGGCCGGGTAAGAAAGATCCAAAGCGACGCTATTCACCAGCAACTAGAAAGTGGCAATATCGTCTTACTTTCTAACCTTGGCTATTCACTAACCGGAGAAGTTTTTAATCTAACAGCTGAAGAAATTGCTACTGAAACGGCGGTAGCTTTGAATGCGGATAAGCTTATCCTTCTGACACCTGCAGATGGCATATTCGATGACAGCGGAGATCTTATACCCTCTTTGAATCAGCGTGATGCTGCTAGACATATGGAAAAGTTAATCGACAAATCCGATAGCGAATCTGCCTGCATGGGAAAAGCGCTGCAAGCGGCAATTTCGGCATTCACCCGTAATGTTCACCGTTCCCATTTAATTAGTTTCAAGAATAACGGCGCGCTGCTGCAAGAGCTTTTTACTAGGGAAGGCAAAGGCAGTCTAATAAGCAAAGATAATTTCGACTTGTTAAGGCAAGCTACAATCGATGATGTCACTAGTATTTTAGCTCTCATAAAACCGTTGGAAGAAAACGGAACCTTAGTTTCCCGTTCTCGGGAGTTGTTGGAAACAGAGGTTTGCAATTTTCAGGTGATAGAGCTTGAAGGCGCAATTATCGCCTGCGCTGCGCTGTACCCTGTATCCGAGGAATTGGGTGAGATTGCGTGTCTGGCAATTCATGAAAATTATCAAAAGAAAGGCTATGGAGATCAACTGCTTTCAAGCTTGGAGATCAAAGCCAAAAAAATGGGACTACAAAAAGTGTTCGTATTGACTACAGTCACCGACCATTGGTTTATCGAAAGAGCCTTTGAACCCGCTACAGCTAAAGACTTACCAGAATCTAGAGAGCAGCTGTACAACAACAGCCGCAATTCAAAAGTGTTGCTAAAAACCGTTAGCTAGCTATTCGCTCGAGCAAGCAAATACTGTAATCATAGGGGTTAGTCTCTGATTTTAAGTATTCATTTCGGGATATCTCGGACCACTGAGATTCATCAAAATCCATCAAATGCGTATCGCCCTCAACAGCCCCGTGAACTCGGGTTAGGTGAAACCTTTCAGCGCGAGACAGTGCCTCTCGATAAAGACCAGCTCCTCCTATAATGAACGCTTCGTCAACTTCATTAAGGCTAGAAACGCTCTCGGCAAGTTCAATTGCCGCTTCAAGAGAGGTGACAACCTTGGCCCCTTCCGCTTTGTAATCCTCATTTCGAGTTATGACAATATTGGTGCGGCCGGGTAGAGGTCGACCGATGGATTCCCAAGTCTTTCGTCCCATGATAATACAGTGACCTGTTGTCACTTTTCTAAAATATTTTAGATCTTCTGAAAGGTGCCAAGGCAAACTATTATCTTTGCCTATAGTTCGGTTTTCAGCCATTGCACAAATAAGCGCTAGTCTCAAAATGTCTCTCTTTTATTTAAACAGAAAATGGGTAGGTGATAGGATCGTGATGCTGGTAACCCGCAACTGAAAAGTCATCCAATGTCACCCACGTTTCTAAATCCTTAAGGGATTTTATATCAGGATTAATATTTAGCTGAGGGGGGTCAAAGGGCTTTCGAGCTAATTGTATATCTCGCATCAGTTCGAGTTGATCTTCATAAATATGGGCGTTAACAATCTTGTGATAAGCGGCCCCAGCCTTATGGCCAGTAATTTGTGCGATAAGCGCTAGTAACGTAAAAACCTGAATTTGATTAAAGTTTAAACCCAGCGGTACATCACATGATCTTTGATAACTGGTCAGATAGAGCGTATCGCCGGTTAAAGAAAATGTGTGCGTATGCATGCAAGGGCGAAGGCAGCCTAATTCAAATTCGCCCGGATTGTAAAAGGTTAAAATCTCACCTCGATCATCCAAACCCCGACTAAGGTCATCTACAATTTTTGTAAGCTGATCCAGACTACTGCCATCGGGCTTTTTCCATCCACGGCCTTGAACTCCATAAACCCTTCCAAGGTCGTCATCGCCTTTTCTGGCAGGATTTTTTAACCAAGCTTCGTTTAGGTTAGTGTTTGCATCCCAGGACTTAGTGCCAAGTTCACGAAAGTCAGCGGCATTATCGTATCCCCTTATATAACCCAAAAGCTCTGCGATTGCAGCCTTCCAAAAGCTCTTGCGGGTAGTGATAATTGGAAATTCATTGCCCCCAACATCATAAGTCAGGTCTGCATTTATAACAGTTAGACACTTCTTTCCAGTGCGCTCATTTTCGATCCAGATCCCATGATCGATAATTCGCTGACAAAGAGATAAGTACTGATGCATTTTATGTTTTCACCTGAAATTTGTTTAGGGGCTAGTAGAAAGTGACTTCTTTTTATACGCGATGAACAAGAAAAGGGCTCCTGCGATAATCATTGGGAGTGAAAGCAGTTGTCCCATCGTCAACCAATCAAACGCAATAAACCCTAACTGTTGATCTGGCTGCCGAAAAAATTCAACAATAATGCGTAAGCATCCGTAAATGACCGCAAAAAGGCCGCTGACTGCCAATCTAGGACGTGGTGTTGAGGAGAACCACCAAACGATGCTGAATAAAACAATCCCTTCAAGGAAGAACTGGTATAGCTGCGATGGATGTCTAGCCAGCTGGTCAACATGGGGGAAAACCATTCCCCAAGCCACGTCAGTTGGTCTTCCCCAAAGCTCTCCTCCAATAAAATTACCTATCCTGCCGGCCCCTAAGCCAAACGGTACTAGGGGAGCTATGAAGTCCATAACTTCCCAATAGTCTTTTTTCAACACTCTTGAGTACCAATAAAGTGCAGCAAGCACGCCTAGAAAACCTCCGTGAAAGGACATACCGCCTTCCCACACGCGAAGAAGCCATATGGGGTCGGATAGAAATCGATCAAAGTTATAAAAGAAAACAGACCCAA
>Ga0302130_1000292_pt1 | contig 36547 bp, 32 predicted proteins | sample CB9_surface_MG_FD_203117 | JGI IMG/M metagenome (GOLD analysis project Ga0302130, IMG submission 203117) | Marine microbial communities from Western Arctic Ocean, Canada - CB9_surface | ecosystem: Environmental > Aquatic > Marine > Oceanic | place: Canada: Western Arctic Ocean | collected... | reverse complement strand
GAATACCCAATTCAAAATTACTGCGATCTACTCGCGCAATAATCGGTGCCGTACTGCTCGCCGCCGCCAGACGCGATTGCAACTCTTTAAGGGCGTGGGTTGACTGAACTAAGGAGACCACAACCAACTGCGCAGTAAATAGCGCTGCGCTGTCTAGCTCTATGCCATCGACCTGCTGTATCGCCAAACCCTGCCCGGCAAAATCCGTCACCTCGGCCGGCGATAGCGGTCGATTTGAGTCGAACCAAAGAACATCAATCATTTTGCAATCAGTCACTGTTACCTACCTTCCCTATTAGATGAGCCTATATGCCTGAATGTATCCTGCACTAGAAGATAAGCAATATGCATGCCAAACAATATTTGGCATTAAATACAATAGGTTAAGGTAATAGTGGCAAGAAACCGTCAGTTTTTGCCGCCGGCAAGCAGTCGGCAATTTGACACCGGTTAGGTCGATTGCCGGGAATGCGGCGGCAAAGCATTGCCGCAAACACTGCTATTGAAGGTTATTTGAGCGCCTTGGGGATTGCTTTGATCTGGGATCTTGATTCGATGACTTTTGATTGGACGGCTTTTTACTGAACAGCTTTTCAGCAAACGCATTTTTGCCTGGAGGACTTTTGATCAACAGGCGCGACAATAAGGTTACTGCAGGGATTACTAGCCGGGCCGGGCCCGAAGAGCTTTAGACGTTACTGGCAAGGCCGTGTTTGTTGATTTTTTCAATCAGGGTTGTGCGCTGTAGATTGAGCATACGCGCCGTTTTAGAGACATTACCAGAGGCATTATTTAATGCATGGCGGATCAGATTACGCTCTATATCAAGCAGGTGCTGTTTCAGCTGCAAGCCTTCCTCAGGAAAAATTCCGCCACCTTGCGCCAGCAAAATGGTCTGTTCGACTTCCTGATTAAACTGTTCATCATTGATCTCGGCCAAGCTATCAGCCGCTACAGCACCACTGATAGCGGTGATAATATCGACACTATCTGGCTCAACCGAAAGGCTCTTTATATTGGGGCTAGCAGCTGGCGATGGATTGACGAGCAGCCGACGCTCAGCGCCGCCCTTAGGCCAACTGGGCAAGGCTCGAATACCTGGCGGAACCATACTTGGAATGACTTTGTGTAAATCCACTTCCTGCCCCGGATAGAGCGACGAGTAGCGATCCACAAGGTTGGCTAACTCTCTGACATTGCCCGGCCAGCTGTAATCTAAAAACAGCTGCATAGAGCTAGGGTGTAAGCTAATCGGATTTTTGCCCTCAGCTGCATGTTGTTGAGCAAAATGCTCAAACAATACAGGCACGTCATCAACCCGCTCACTTAGGGCTTTAATTTCAATCGGCATAACATTGAGGCGGTAGTAGAGATCTTCACGGAACAGTGACTTCTCTATCAGACCGCTAATGTCTTTATGGGTTGCGGCGAGCACTCTTACATCAATCGGTGTAGACAACAGGGATCCCACCGAATCAATCTGCCGCTCTTGCAGGACACGCAATAGCTTAACCTGAAGATCAACCGGCATATCACCGATCTCATCGAGAAACAAAGTGCCCTTATTGGCTAATTCAAAGCGCCCCTTGCGATCAGAGATAGCACCGGTAAACGAGCCTTTGCGATGACCAAACAATTCGCTTTCAAGCAGGTCTCGGGGAATGGCACCACAGTTGACCGGAATAAAGGGCCCGCTGGCGCGACTGGATGAGTCGTGCAATGCGCGGGCAACCAGTTCTTTGCCAGTGCCACTGTCACCGAGAATCAGCACAGTAGACTCACTGGGCCCAACCATTTCGATGAGCGTACGCAGCTCTTCGATAGCAACGCTCTGGCCGATGATTTTTTGCGAACTGGTCAAAAATAGTTTCTCGCGTGAGTGTAATCAATGAAAAGGAGCGGCTATTAGGGCTTATCCGGCCCGATAGCTTTTATGCATTTGTGGAACTTTATAACAATTTCAAACTCCAGCTAAGCAAAAACCTTCAGATAAATTTATCTCTAGTTTCGGTATTGTAACGGAATAATCTGTATATAGAGATTAATAAATTCATCCATCGAAAATATATCTCAGCCTTTTAGGTCTAATTTTAATTTGCCACTAGAGTAGGAATCTTTGACCGAGCCGGCACTACTGGATAAGCTGCGTTTCGGGTGTAGGCTGAGATTCTCTGAGGGAGTACCTGGTTCATGAATAAAGTACGCGATGCTTTAGTTGAAGTGGTTATTATTATTTTAGTGGGGGGACTAATTGGCGCTGTTCTGGCACTGGTCTCTAATCTGTTTGTGATGGGTGTGCAGTGGTTTGGCCAACAGCGTGAAGCTAGCGACATGCTGTCCCTGACGATTGGCGGAGATACTGTCTCGTTTTCGAGTGTTGTGTTTTTGTGGGCCGCCGCGGCCGTCGTAGTGTTTTTAAAAACCAGTTTCGGCATCAGTCGCTGGAGCGGCCCCGCTGACGCTATGTATGCAGCTCATCAGGTCAACGAGCCCCTGGATATTAAAACCGGCCTCGCCTCCACTCTGGCCGCCTTTGCCTCGGCCAGTGGCGGCGGTTCCGTCGGCCAGTATGGGCCGATTGTCCACTTTGGCGCGACCATGGGCATCTGGGTTAAACGCTTCATTTCCAGCCGCCTATCCCATGAGATCTATCTCGGCTGCGGTGTCGCCGCGGCGATTTCCGCAGGCTTTAACGCTCCCATCGCTGGAGTGATCTTTGCCCATGAGGCAATCCTTAGACACTTCTCTGTAAGGGCCATTGCACCGATCACTGTGGCCTCGGTCTCGGCGAGCGCGCTGGGAAATCAGTGGTTCCCACACACCATCACTTTTGAAATTAGCGCTGTCCTGCCGCCCTTGGCGGAGGTGGTGCCCGTGTTAGTGATGCTGGCGCCGGCCTTTGCTTTAGTGGCGATCTGTTTTATGGCGGCGCTGCGCTACTCGGCGCAAACCGCGGCCAAGATGAATACTTCACCACTGCTGCTACCTTTTATTGCGGCGACCATTTGCGGTTTGGTCGGGGTCTGGATTCCACAGATTCTCGGCCTCGGCATTTCCAGTATCAATGAGATGATCGCCGGGGAATTTACACTATCACTGTTACTCACAGTGCTGGTCGCAAAGCTATTAATGACGGCGCTCTGTATTGGCTTCGGTCTGTTTGGAGGCGTTTTCTCGCCCTCGCTATTTATCGGTGTTGCCGCGGGTGCAGTGGCCGGTGAGTTACTCATCCTGTTTGGTTTCGCCGATATCGCCAGTATCATTAGTGTCGCCGGTATGGCAGCGGTGAGTTCGGCCGTAATCGGTGCACCGGTTTCTGCGGTACTGATTATTCTCGAACTAACCCAGTCCTACGACTATGCGGTGGCGGCAATGATCGCAGTAATGGTCTGTAACCTGCTGACCAATCGCGTCTTTGGCAATTCGTTTTTTGATCGACAACTGCTCGATCGCGGCATAGACCTGCTTAAAGGTCGCGAGGCAATAGCACTAAACCAGCAGATGGTCGGGCCCTTTGTAAGCCAGGACTATGTTCGCGCTGAACCCTCGGCCACAGGCTCTGAGCTGCGCGAAGAAATGCGCAAGCGCGGCCACACCGAAGCGTACATTATAAAAGCTGATGGTCAGTTCTTTGGCAAGGTTTCTATTTATGAAGTGATCGAAGCTGCCGATAGTAGTATTAATGATTTCGTCGATACACGACCCTTGGCACTGTATTCCCACGATAGTCTCTCCGAGGCGATGATTAAGGTGAGCCAGTTTGTCGGTGAGAGTTTGCCTGTTGTGGATGCAGAAACTGGCCAGTTGCATGGCAGCCTGGCTGAGGGCGAACTTTTTCAAGCGGTTATCGATGTGCAGAATCAGGCCCGCGGCCTCGAGCGAACGTAACAGGGCCCTTTACCTATACCGGCTACCAAAACGATTTAGCAATAGGATTACTATGAAACAGTTACAAATTGGCATTTTATTTTTCGCTCTGATCAGCGGTTCAGCTCATGCGGCCCCCTTTGAAGCCGGGCTTAGCGCTCTTGAGCGGGGACACTATGCAACGGCTATGCGTGCTTGGCTTGTGTTGGCTGAAGAAGGTGCAGCCGAAGCGCAGAACAATATCGGCCATCTCTATGAGCAGGGCTTCGGTGTTTCGCAAAATTATGCCAAGGCAATGGATTGGTACCTACTGGCGGCGGACCAGGGACTGGCCGAAGCACAGCATAATATGGGCATGCTCTACTACCACGGTTATGGCGTCGCTGAAAATCAGCGCTCTGCGGCGAGCTGGTTTAAGCGCGCGGCGCTACAGGATCTAGTGGACTCTGAGTATATGCTTGGGCTCGCCTATCATGAGGGCAAAGGTGTTGGGCTGAATTACGAGCTGGCGCAATACTGGTTTAAGAAGGCAGCCCTTAAGGCCTACGGCAATGCACAGTTTATGTATGCCTTTATGTTGCAGGCCGGTGAAGCAGACGAACCGAAGTCATTTGAAGCATTGGTCTGGAGCGAGGTGGCACGGCTCAATGGTCAGGCGGGAACGGTCGACATAGCCTATATAGCAAAGCTCAAACTGAAAGATGAGCAGATCATCGAAGCAGAGGCTCTAGCCGTCAGCTGTGTTGAGAGCGGTTATAGCAACTGCCCATAAACGAAGCCCTTTAAAAGAATAAATTAAACCCTGCTTTTGCTAAAGAAATCCACAGAGACTCCGATTACATTATTAACTTTGAATAATTAGTGTATTGGAGATATCTAGCATGGCCGTCAACAACAAAGCTCTTAACGCGTACCGCAATGTTCATGTCGCCTCCGCGGTTCCCTATGCCGATGGCATTCAGCTTATTCAAATGCTGTTTGATGGTTTGGTCGATGCTCTGTCATCTGCTGAGGGTGAAATAGAACGCAAAGATATTCAGGGAAAGTGTCGCTCTTTAAATCGCGCCACAAGCATAATTTATGGACTACAAGACAGTCTGGATTTTAATAAGGGTTCTGACCTGGCACGTAATCTCAGCGATTTATATGAGTATATGACTCGCCGCGTGCTGTTCGCCAATCTGCACAATGATGTCAATGCACTTAAAGAAGTGAAGGGCCTAGTCAATGAGATCCGCGGCGCATGGAAATTGTTACCTTCATTGCTGAAGCAACAGCCTGTCGCAATGGCCTCTTGATTTTACGCATTAGAAAATCTAACTTTTTGATAAAAGTGGTGGGCATATTGTACGCTGCCACGGGTTCAATATTGTCTTAATACTTATTCTGCTTCCCCTTCCCGATCTCTCGTAATGTTACAAATACTGCTTATATAGTAGTGCCCACGAACTTGACAGCCCTCTTCCCTGCATGGCATAACTGCACGCACTATTAAAATAATGCGTCACTTATTCACTCACTACATTGCTGTTCCTGAGAAGTGGTGAAAAGCATGCACCTAAAAGGCATGGATAAAAAGGGAGTACCTAAGAATGATCTTGAGCCAACAGAGAGTGATGGCAATCCTCAACAAGAGCAGCGACGGTGACAGCGTCAGCCGCGGCTGTGACATGTTTCTGTCGATACTTATTGTGCTTAATTTACTTGCCGTGTGCCTGGAATCTGTTGAAAGTTTTAACAGCCTTTATCGAACACCCTTAGTTATTTTTGAAACCATTTCGGTGAGCATATTTTTGCTCGAGTACTGCCTGCGCATTTGGTCCATCGCGGCCGACAAAGATAATCGAGCCAGGACAGCAAGCGGGCGCCGGTTTAATTACATTTTTAGCTTTACCGGTATTATTGACCTGCTGGCAATTCTGCCCAGCGTGCTGCCGCTGGTAATGGGCGGCGTTGATTTGCGCTGGTTACGAGTACTGCGCCTGGTGCGCCTGCTGAAAATTTCACATTATTCTTCAGCTCTCGAAGATTTGTTTTCAGCTATCTATCAAGAGCGTCGCTCATTTTTTGCCGCGCTCTATCTGATGGGCATTGCTCTGTTTTTATCGAGCTCACTGATGTATCTCGCCGAGTACGATGCACAGCCGGAAAAGTTTGCCTCGATCCCCCAGACCATGTGGTGGGCGCTGATCACCCTGACCACGGTTGGCTATGGTGACGTCTATCCAATCACACCTCTAGGGCAGACTATTGGCGCCTTTACGGCGGTCTTAGGTGTCTGCACTGTGGCACTGCTGACCGGTATTGTTGCCTCAGCGTTTTCCAATCAAATGGCCCGTCGCGAAGCTATCTTCGAGGCTGAAATTACTTCAGCCTTGAGTGACGGTGTGGTGACTGCTGATGAGCAGTTCCATATTGAGGAGTTGCGTGAGAAATTTAAAATTACCGAGGAACACGCAAAAGCGATATTTGCTTTGATCGAAGAAAAGCGCGGTGGCTAAGGCTTTTAGTCATGAAGCGGCGAGCTCTTTAATCGACAGACCAAGGCATTAGCTGCCTGCAATAATCACTTCTATACGGCGGTTTTTCGAGCGACCTGCGGGCGAGTCGTTGGCCACCAGCGGTTTGGTGTCTGCCAGTCCCGTCACCGAGACACGGCCGTCTTCAATCGCTGAGCTATCCAGCAGATAGTCTGCCACGGCCGCCGAGCGGGCCGCAGATAGATCCCAGTTAGAGCGAAAGCGTTCACTGAAGGCCATGGGTATATTGTCAGTGTGGCCTTCGATGGTAATCAGGCCAGTGCCGTCGGCTATGGATTGACCGACTTTGTCCAATAGCGGTTTGAAGGCTGGCTGCAGATCGGCATAACCGCTGCGGAAGGAGCCTCGCTCGGCAAGACGAATAATAATATTGTCTCCGTCGCGTTCAACTTCGGCCAGGCCTTGGGCAATTTCATTAGACAGCCGCGCGCGAATTTTCGCATACTGATCGGCAATCGCCTGCTCACCCGCTTCATCGCCGCGACCACTGAGGTCGCCCTCGAGGGTCTCCGGGGAGCTCTCGACGACCTCAACCTGAGAGGCTATCTGAGCCTGGGCCGAGGCCACTTTGGCATAGATTTCTAAATCACTCTGCATAAGCTTGGCGCCAGACTTAGACTTACTGTCCTCACCCTGTCTGCCCGTTTTTGCGTCGGAAACCACTTCAACCACTAGCTGATTATCTTTGATAGTGACTTGGACTTTGCCCTCGGCAATTTCTTTAGCCAGAGATTTTTTCAGTACTTCAACATCGGCGTTGGTATCAAACTGGTTCTTTTTCAGTTTCTCTTTTAGCTCCACATCGTCAGGCTGCCATTCGGCCGTGGTCTGTTCCTGAATCACGTCGAGCAGGGTCGGATCAACCTTTGCAGTTTTGTATTGCTTGGCAATAATATTTTCCGCGGTGGGCTGTTCCACCACTGGGACAATTTTTTGCACGCCGAATTTCTCATTCATCGAACCACTGACTTCTTTGTACTTGGGCACGTTCATATGAGCAAAGGAGAGCAGCAAGACAAAAAATGCCATCAACAGCGTTGCCATATCGGCAAAGGTTGCCATCCACGCTGGCGCACCGCTTTTACAGGGCGGGCAATCAAGCTCTTCCACAGGTTCCTCTACCGGTGGTGGTGCTTTGGCAAGCCCGAGCTCGAGGTCAACTTCAGCAACGCCGTCGGCTGGCTTTGCCTGGTCTAATTCATCGGCCATATCAACAGCCTCCCATCATCAAGTGACGGTATTGATTAAGAGCCATCGACAATCACCTCAATACGGCGGTTGCGAGCACGACCCGCAGCGGTGTTATTGGATTCAATAGGTCGTGTATCGGCAAAGCCGGCAACCACTATGGCACTCTGATCGAGCTCTGAATTGTCGGCAAAAAAGTCTGCTACAGAGGCCGATCGTGCGGCGGAAAGATCCCAGTTGGAATTAAACCGCTCACTAAAGGCCACCGGAATATTGTCTGTATGGCCTTCGACACGAACTTTACCGCTAGTGTCTGAGAGAGAATTGCCGACCCGCGTCAGCAAGCCAGAGAACCCTGGTTGCAGATTGGCACTGCCGGAGACAAAGGAACCCTGACTGGCGAGGCGGACAATAATCTTGTCCCCATCGCGTTCAACTTCGGCGAGTCCGTTGTCGATATCGGCGGCGAGTGCCAGGCGTATCTGTTGGTACTGATCGTCAACATCCTGTCGGCGCTGATCAGCACTGCCACCAGATGACTGACTGCTGTCGCTATCGGATTCTAAGCCACCCGTCTGATCTCCCGATGCCAACGCCTGCTTGCGCACTTCGATCTCAGTGGAGATAGTTGACTGCAGATCAATCACTTTGGATGCTACTTCAATAGTGGTTTGACTGATCGGACCACCCCCGCCGGCAGCCGCATCATCGTTGTCTTGACCACCGCTGGCACGTTCTGATCGCAGCTCGACAACGACCTTGTTATCTTCGATCGTGACCTTGACCTGGCCCTGCTCTATCTGCTCGGCCAGCGCGTCCTGAACACTGCGGAATTCCTGCTGGGTTTTGAAATCGGCATCTTCGGACTCGGTTTTTTTAACCACAAATTCCTGAGTAATATCTTCCGAGCGCTGACGCTTGCGATCAATCACCGTTGGCTCTGCCAGGGCCGGGGTGTACTCTTCCTTAACCAAGCTGGTGGCTGTGGGAATGGAGATTTTTGGCACTATGCGTGCGACACCAAAGGCATAGGCAATTGAGCCGGCGACCTGCTTAAATTTTGGTACATTGACTTCGGCAAATGAGAGCAATAGAACAAAGAAAGCCATAAGCAGCGTTGCCATGTCGGCAAAGGTCGCCATCCACGAGGGCGCGCCGCTCTTACAGGGCGGGCACTCTTCAGCTGGGGGCGGACTAGGCTCTTTTGGAGCACCGCCCCCCTCCGGGACCTGTTTTAGCTCTTTATCGTCTGCCATGGGATTGTTTAGGCTACGGCTAGTTTAGAGCGTGCTTTTGGACCTAGGAAGGAGCCTAGGAAGTCGCTGAGGACACGGGGGTTACCGCCGTCCTGAATAAATAGTATGCCTTCGATAATTAGCTCGTTGTTGGCGGCTTCTAAATCAGCCTGGTTCTCCAGCTTCATGGCGATCGGCAGACAGATCACGTTGGCCAGAATGGCACCGTACATGGTGGTTAACAACGCCACCGCCATGGCCGGCCCAATGGATTTTGGATCGCCCATATTACCGAGCATCTGCACCAGACCAATCAGGGTGCCGATCATGCCCATAGCAGGAGCAATTTCGCCCCAGGCGGAGAAAATTTTCGCTCCTCGAGCGTGACGCTGCTTGGTGCTGATCAACTCTCTATCCAGTGAGCTTTTGATAATCACCGGGTCGGTGCCGTCAACTAACATTGAAACGGCTTTAGACATAAAGGGATTGTCGATTTCCTGCCCTTCGAGAGCGATCATGCCGTCTTTACGCGCGATCGTGGCGAGCTCGACAATCTGCTCAATCAATTTTCCCGGCTCATCGATTTTGTTTTTGAAGGTCTTGCCCATAACGGCTATAGCGCCGAGAAACTCTCCAAGGGACGAGCGAAACATAACAACCATGATCGAACCACCGACCACGATTAACAGCGACGGCGTATCGATAAAGGCAGCCATGTCGTCGATGGCCATAAAAATCAAACCGAAGGCGCCGAGCAGGCCAATAATCGTTGCGAGATCCATGAACTTTCCTTACCAATGTCAAAAATATTAGTTGCCTAGTATGCTAATCAGGCAGCGGTACTGTGTGTTGTTACTTGTTGTCTGAGTAATCTCTGCTGATAAATCATGACACAGGCGACTTACTCTTTGTCTATCAATCTATATCGACAGCTCTGGCAAAATGTTGAGAAATGATAATCACCCTAGACGACGATTTATGCCCACTAGAATTATTTGTCTATCTGCCGATTAGTAAGGTAATTGCGAGGGCGTGCAAATTGTGACGCCAGCACATAGTAGTATATGCTGCTATATCAGTGTAATTGTCATAGATACTAGCAAGCAGCCTGTATAAGAAGGCAACGTTGTGACAGAGCGTCTAATCCACTACCCCATACAAGGAGGCTGTATCGTGATTTCGACATCAGCAAAAATATCTGGCCGCAGAGGCTTGTCGATGCTTTCAGCCCTGATCATGTTGTTAGCACTCAACAGCTGTGGCGATTATCGCAGCGAAGAGACCTGCGCCGACAGTATTTCCCGAGGAGATAAAGGGCGCTTTGTGGTCAATAAAGAGGGCTTTGCCAAAGACAGTCAAAGCGGTGTGACCTGGTATCGCTGCTCTGCTGGGCAGCGCTATTCAAACTTCCGCTGTAAAGGAGAGATACTCTATCTCAACTGGCAGGAAGCAATGGACTACGCGACGGAGTTTTCTGAGAAGTCTGGCGCTGTCTGGCGCCTGCCTACAGACGATGAGATGCAATCTGTCACCGAAGAAGCCTGTGTAGCGCCAGCGATTAATCATAATGTATTCCCCGACATTGCGGTGGAGAATCACTGGACATCAAGCCAGGGCCTGCATCAGGATATTTTTCGCTGCGCAGTGAATACCTACAGCGGTCGCCTATCTTGTCGGCAAGCGCGCAACGTTGCCCAGCCATTTATGTTGGTGCACGAGGACTAGGAGAGCTGGGAGAAGTAAAGAGGCTGTGAGTGGCGCCGAATGATGCCAGCGGATTTATTTTTTGACTGCTGGCTTAGGCTGAAAGCTCAGACAATTGTTGCCGTCGATTTGAGCAACCGCCAAGCAGGGCAACATTTTCGACTTAAAGCCCATGGCCTTACAACCGTAGGGCATTTTCGGTTGATGGGTTATCTGGAAGTGCCGGCAGCCCCAGCAATCAGTTCTTGTTTTTTCTGGCGGCATCGCGCTTCGGTTTCCAAAATTCATGGTAGGCCTTCCACAGAATGGTGCAGACCAGCATCACACCAATAAGCGTCGAAAATATGTTGGTTAGATCATATCCTTTGAGGCGGGTGACTTCCGGCCTGATCCACATAATCAGGATAATCGGAACCGCGACCAACAGGTATATGCGCACCAATTTGCACACCGCGCAGGGTGGTTTGGTCTTTTTCTCCTGCATATTCAACAAATCCCTTGGGAAGTTTACTAGCCGCTTTAATGGGGCCTTTTATTCGGCCTTTTATAAGGTAATCAATAGCCATTAGTCTACCAGCTTTGCACTCTTTGCTGCGATGCGATAACGCGCCGCTTGCTGGTTCGGCAAAAAATAGCTCAGCCCTGGTTTAATCGTCACTTGTTGCCCAGACTGAAGGTCTCTGGTCATACTAATGGTCTTGGTTGGGCCGTAGCCGCTCCGATCCAAAGGGCCATCGATATGTAAAATAATACTGCGCATGGCCCGCGGACTGGTATTAACCACGCTGATCAACAGTGCGCCTTTATTGCTCACCGCCTGACTAAAGGCTAAGAAAGTCTGCGGCCGGAGCTGTAAATTCACCTGCTGAATTTTTTCGCGGCTTTGGTTGCCCAGCGCACCGCGGTCTTGCGCAGACTGCTCAAAATAGCCGTTGGCCTGCTGGTACTGTTTGTTAGCCAGCGCCAACTCGCCGAGGTAAAAGCTGGCTTTGGCGGTGGGCAACAATTCATAGCTGCGTTTTAGGTCCGCTTCGGCAGCGCCTTTATCCCCCTGTTCATAACGCAAAATGCCGCGGGCCAAATAAGGGCTATAAACGGCCTTATTTTTAGTGATCGCCGTGGTGTAGGATTTTTCAGCATTAGCCGGGTTGTTTAACATCATCCAGGCTTGGCCACGCAACACCCAGAACTGTGCCTCTGCCGGCTGCAGCGCAACCGCGCTATCCAGATGCTTGATGGCTAAACTGGGTTCGCTGTCGGCGAGTGCCTTGACGGCTAATTTTTCTGCCGCGTAAGCCGGAGCATCTTGGGTCAGCTCGGCAATGGCGGTTTGATAACGCTGCCGATAACGTTGGCCCGACGCAAAGTCTGCCACCCGCAATTTATTCGCTTCGACACGCTGAGCAGAGGGGGGATGGCTGGCAAATAGGCCACTGAGAAAATCAGCCTGTCGCGACTTGCTCAGTTCCACAAAGGTCTCCTGCAATTCCACCGCGCCCTGAACCTCATAACCGGCTTTAGCCATATAACTCATGCCGTAGTAGTCAGACTCAAGCTCGTCGTCGCGGCCATATTGCGCCATCCAGGCGGCAGTGCCCATTTGCGAGGCCACGCCATAGAGCTGTTCTCCAGGCTGGCCCTGTACCGCAACACCGACGGCGATCAGGCCTATATTAGCCAGAGTTCCGCTAGTCATTTGCGTCGCTCCGTGACGCGCGGCAGCGTGGACAATCTCGTGGCCAAGTACCGCGGCGAGCTGCGCCTCATCATCGAGCAACACCAGCAGGCCGGTGTTAATCGCGATTTTTCCGCCAGGTAAGGCCCAGGCATTGGGCACTCTGTTGTTGAGCACGACAAATTCGTAAGGTAACTGGGGGCGATCACTGACTGCGGCGAGTTTTTGCCCGACGCCGTTGACGTAGCTCTGCAGCCTCGGATCAATATAGTAGTCACCACCCTGAGACTGCCGCGAGGGGCTGTAATTTTTCTCGCCAATGGCTATCTCCTGCTGCGGTGAGATAATGGATAACTGGCTCTTTCCGGTTACTGGATTAACTGAACATCCGGCGAGGGCCAGAGTCGCCATAGCGAAAGCCGCTACCATTAACCAATTCTTCATTGCCTGAGTCCCTTGAGATTGCATTTTAATTCCCTGTCCATGAGGTAAAAGTAGCGCTGAAAATAGAGCCTCGCGCACTCCGCGCAAGTTGATATAATAACATCACTTTTTCTCAATAATTTCCAGTACAGGGTGCACCTTACTTATGTTAGTTGTTATTTCCCCGGCGAAAAAACTCGACTATTCAAGCTCTATTCAAGCACCTTCGCTCTCACAACCGGCGTTGTTAGATCATGCCGAGGAGCTTTCTCTGGGCTTAAAGGCCCTGGCGCCACAGGATGTTTCCAGTTTAATGCATCTGAGTGACAAACTCGGCGCCCTGAATTATGAGCGCTTTCAGGAGTGGCAGACACCGTTTAATGCCGATAATGCCCGGGCCGCGGTATTGGCCTTTAAAGGTGACGTCTATCAGGGATTGGACGCAGACAATATGAGCGCCGAGGATTTGCATTGGGCTCAGGATCACCTGCGCATTCTCTCCGGGCTCTATGGTGTGCTGCGCCCCCTTGATTTGATGCAGGCCTATCGCTTGGAGATGGGCACTAAATTTGCCAACCAGCGGGGAGTGGATCTCTATCAGTTCTGGGGCGATATTATCACTGCGGAACTGAATCGGGTGGGATCGTCGGTGCTCGTCAATCTGGCCTCCAATGAATATTTCAAGTCGGTGCGCAAGAAGGACATTACCGCCAGGATAGTGACGCCGGTATTTATGGATAAGAAAGACGACAAGTACAAAATTATTAGTTTTTACGCGAAAAAGGCGCGCGGCCTAATGAGTCGCTATATTATCCAGAACCGCGTTACCGAGGTCGAACAGATCAAGCAGTTCGACAGCGCTGGCTATCTGTACAATGCGGCCCTAAGCGACCAGGATGCGCCGGTGTTTTTGCGCGGCTAGTGTTAGCGGCTAGTAGGAAAAATTGATCTGCATAACTAAAACGCAGCAACCAAATCAGGAGCACTAGTGATTTTTAGGGACAAACCTTTCTCCCAGGCCTGCGAGAACAACAAGGCGCCGATTTTTGATCTGTTGGCACCACTGCTGCAGAGCAAAACCCATCTCTTGGAGATCGGTTCTGGTACCGGCCAACACGCTGCCTGGTTTGCGCCAAAGTTGCCGCACCTGATCTGGCAGACCAGTGATCTGATTGAAAATCATCCAAGTATTTTACAGTGGATCCATGATTATCCAGCGGCCAACCTGCGCCCGCCCATCGCACTCAATGTGGCCGGCGGCCAGTGGCCAGAGATATCAGTTGATGCTGTTTACACTGCCAATACGGCCCATATTATGGCTTGGCATGAGGTTCAGGCAATGTTCGAGAAGGTCTCCTCTAGCCTGCCAGCCAACGGCATTTTCTGCCTCTATGGACCAATGAAATATGCCGGTGAGCACAGCTCGGAGAGCAATCGATCTTTTGATCTAAGGCTCCGTGAGCAGGTTCCCCATCGCGGTATCAGAGAGTTTCATGCAATTAATCAGCTGGCCTTGGACGGCGACCTGATCTTACTCGACGACCATGCCATGCCCGCCAATAACCGGCTGTTGATTTGGCAGAAATCAACTTAGGTAACGTGCTTTGGTAAAAAATCAACGGATATAACCGGCTGTCGCAAAAACCTAATCCCATTCAGCGCGTCGCTTAAGGGTTGACCAAATAGTCCGCGGCCAGGCCGATAAAAATAAACATGCCGACGCGGTTATTGCTCAGAAAAGCCTTGAAGCAGGCATCGCGGTCGCGCCCACGGCTGACCAGATGCTGATTGATAAAGTACCCCGCCGCCACCGCCAATCCGACAAAGTAAATCAACCCACGGCCAAACAGCATACCCGCTGCCACCATCAGTATGACCACGGCGAGCTGCAGCAAAGCAATAATCAGCAGATCGTAGCGACCAAACAATATGGCGGTGGATTTGATGCCAATGCGCAGATCATCCTCCCGGTCGACCATGGCGTAGTAGGTGTCAAAGGCGATCGTCCACAAAACGACCGCAGCAAAAATCACCCAGAGTTGCGGTGGCAGCGCACTGTTGTGTGCGGCAAAGGCCATGGGTGTCGACCAGGCCCAGGCGATGCCCAAGCCAAGCTGCGGCCAGTGAGTAATGCGCTTTAAAAACGGATAGAGCGTGGCGGCGGCAGCGCCACCAAAGGCCAGGATAATGGTCAGCTTATTGGTCATTAGCACCAGTATTAGGGCCACCGCTAAGAGTGCAAAAAACAGTGCCAATGCAGTACCGGCCCGGACTTCACCTGAGGGCAAGGGGCGCAGACGTGTGCGCTCGACCGCTCCGTCAACATGTCGGTCGGCATAGTCATTAATCACACAACCCGCCGCACGCATCACGACGACACCGAGACAAAAAATCAGCAAGTTTTCGGCTCTGGGTAAGCCCTCGCTGGCAAACCACAGCGCCCAAAGTGTCGGCCACAGCAGCAGGTAGGTGCCTATGGGTTTATCCAGGCGGGTCAGGCGCAGCCAGGGGTGAGCCGTTGAGGGGTTAGACATAAGGCGTAAAGCTCGGTAAAAATATTTCACACACCAAGAGCGGCTTGGCCGACAACTTAAACACCGACCGGCGGCCCCAGGCGCGCTCTTCAAGTTGGGGTAGCTGTGCCGTAAGCGGCTGGCCATTGGGCTCTATACAGGCCCACTGCAACGCGTCACGGGTCATGCTCGGATCGCTAAATAAAAGTGCCCCCAGTGGGCTGCTATCTAAATGACGCAATTTGCGCAGGCGTCCGGTTAGGGTCTGCAGAGGAATAACACTGCGGGCAAACACCCAGGGGACACCCCGGCCCATCAGTATAACTTCGCGCACCAGTGCCAGACGGTGCGCAGGCAGAGACAGCGCACGTGACTCGGAAAGACTGGGTCGCTGCAGGGACTGGCTCAGCACATCAACCTTGAACTGACCATCACTGGCGTCGAGCAGACGCTGGGTCAATGACCCTGGGTCCATTAACCAGTCGCGCCAAAAGGGCGCTACGGGATTAGCGCTGGCAACGGTCGATTGGTGCCAGGTAGCCGTATCGGAAAAGTGAGCCAAGACTTTAGGGTTCATGCTGTTAAGCGTCTTTGGCATAGATCTGACGACCGTCGGGCTGGACGCGAAAGCGCTTGTACTCCCACTGGTACTGGTCGGGTGCTAAGGCCACAATACGGGCAACATCATCATTTAATGCGCTCACCGCGGTGACTTGATCAGCGCTATAGAGTCCATCGCTGACCGGCAAAAAATGCAGTCTCCAGCCGCCGGGCTCTCGCAGGGCGGTCGCCAATAAGGCGCGGCTGGCAGAGCGATTAATCAGATTAGTCACCAAGGTCATGGTCGGCACCGGCACACCCATAAAGGGCACCACAATACCGCTGTTTGGGCCTGGCTGCTGGTCGGGCAAGATAGCGGTGGTCTCACCGCGCTTTAGGGCTTTGATCAGCGCAGCCACACCACGCACATCGGTGGGTACCAATGCGGCACCCGATTTTTCCCGAGAGGATTTTATCCAGCGTCCGAGTGGCGCTATTTTTGGCGGCTCGTAGAGTGACGTCATCTTGGTTTGCGGAGAGAGCCAGAGGCCAATCACCTCCCAATTACCCTGGTGAGGAATGATTAACAGCGTGCCAGAGTCATCGGCCAAGGCATGCTGCAGCAGGTCCAAACCCTCTACGGAGAGTATCTTTGTTTGCAGCCAGGCGTTTGAACTACTCCAGACGCGGGGGGTTTCAAAAAAGGCCTGACCCAGCTGCAGCATGCGTTGTTTACAGAGCTGTTCAATGGCGCTGTCAGAGAACTCTGGGTAGCAGAGTCGCAGATTTACTCGCGCGATGCGCACCGGCGTCAGCTTAAAGCGATAGATCAATCGACCCACGCCGCGGCCAAGGGTGCGGCTGAGGCTGAGCGGCAGAAAAGCGAAGCTTCGCAACAGCAATACTAGAATAGAATTTTTCAATACTGTCGCTTAACCTCGCGCCGATAATCGTGCTGGTTGTGAGCCTTGTTAAAGCTTTTTTGTTATGGGCTTCTATTCGATCTTATTTATTGGAGCCTTTTTATTAGAGCTTTGGCATCAGCTCATCGCGCAAATAAGCGCGCAGGTCTTCTCCGATTTCGCCGTGCAAGAGACCGAGTTCAATATTGGCCTTGAGCAGACCCATCTTGCTGCCACAGTCATAGCGGGTGCCGACATATTCATAGGCCAGCACCTGCTCTTCTGTAAGCAGCGTCTGGATCGCGTCGGTAAGCTGATACTCACCGCCGGCGCCAGGCTTTAAGTTGGCCAGATGCTTAAAGATTTGCGGGGTGAAAATATAGCGACCGGTAACGCCCATATCAGAGGGCGCATCTTCAAATTTTGGCTTTTCAACAATTTTGTCTAGCAGGTGAACTCGCTCAGCCTGGCGCTGACCACTGATCACTCCATAGGCGGAAATCTCGGGTCCTGAAACTTTTTGCACGGCGATAACCGAGCTTTTATAAAATTCGTACTGTTCAACCATCTGCTGCACAGCACCTTTCTCGCCGTGAATAAGATCGTCCGCAAGAATCACCGCAAACGGTTCATCGCCAATCAGGTGGGCGGCGGTTAATACCGCATGACCCAGGCCCAAGGCTTCGTTCTGACGTATATAGGTACAGCTGACACCTTTGGGTACTATGTTTTGGGCTATAGCCAGCAGCTTGGTTTTATTATTCTTTTCCAGCTCATGTTCAAGCTCGTAGGCCTTATCAAAGTGATCGGCGATACTGCGCTTGTTGCGTCCGGTGATAAAAATCATCTCGGTAATGCCGGCGGCTACAGCCTCCTCAACCGCATACTGAATTAATGGCTTGTCGACAACCGGCAACATCTCTTTCGGGTTGGCTTTGGTTGCAGGTAGAAAGCGTGTGCCCATACCGGCTACCGGAAATACTGCTTTGCGAACCTTATCGCCATGTCGTACATGTACCATTGAAACCCTTCCTCTGTATAAAAAATCAGTGCTTGATATGCAGGTTATTCCTGCGACCTCATCAATGGCGAGTATTATATCCATAACTGATTGGAATTCGGGGACTTTAATTGAGGCTTTAGCGCGCTTCCGCCCTTTCTTTATTGAGCTGCCGCTCTATAATTGCGCATTCGCGATAAAAATCACCTTTAACTGTTCCTCAGACCCGCAGGTATTCACCTTGAGTAATGTCGGCACGCCCCCTGAAACTTTTCAGGAGCTAATCATCAGACTGCAACAATACTGGGCTGACCAGGGTTGTGTGGTGCTTCAACCACTGGATATGGAAGTGGGTGCTGGCACCTTTCATCCGGCCACATTCCTGCGCGCTATAGGCCCAGAAAATTGGAATAGCGCCTATGTGCAAGGCTGCCGTCGTCCAACTGACGGACGCTATGGTGAAAACCCCAATCGCCTGCAACATTACTACCAGTTTCAGGTTGCCATGAAGCCTTCGCCACCTGAGTTTCAAGAGCTCTATCTGGGCTCGCTGCGCTCCCTCGGGATAGATACCGAGGTGCACGATGTGCGCTTTGTTGAAGACAATTGGGAATCGCCGACGTTAGGCGCCTGGGGAATCGGCTGGGAGGTATGGCTCAACGGAATGGAAATTACCCAGTTCACCTATTTTCAACAGGCTGGGGGACTCGAGTGCTATCCGGTCACTGGCGAAATCGCCTACGGTCTAGAACGTATCGCGATGTATCTGCAGGGCGTCGACAGTATCTATGATCTGGTCTGGGCGCACGGCCCACAGGGCGACGTGACCTACGGTGATGTCTTCCACCAAAACGAAGTGGAGATGTCGACGTTTAATTTTGAACACGCCGATGTCGATGCGCTGTTCGTGCAATTTGATCAGTATGAGAAAGACAGCATGCGACTGGCGGAAGCCGGTTTGCCGCTACCCGCCTATGAAATGGTGATGAAAGCATCCCATGCCTTTAATCTGCTCGATGCCCGCCACGCGATTTCGGTGACCGAGCGACAACGCTATATTTTGCGCGTGCGCACATTATCCCGCGCCGTGGCTCAGGGTTATTTCGATTCACGTTTAGCTCTGGGCTTCCCCCTCGCCGACAAAGATCTTGCCGAAGAAGTCATGGCACGGGTGGCGCAGGAGAGGCTGCAACAGCAAGCTAAGCAGGAACGAGCCAAGAAAAAAGCGGGAGCGTCCAAGTGAGCAAAGATTTTCTAGTTGAAATCGGCACTGAAGAGCTGCCACCGAAAGTGCTGCGTCGGCTGTCCGAGACCTTTGCCAGTGGCATTACTCAGCGCCTGACGGACCAGCAGCTGAGTTTTGGCGACGTGACCGTCTATGCTGCACCACGACGCCTGGCAGTGTTGATTAAGGATCTGGCCGAACAGACGCCAGATCAAGATGTCGTCAGCTGGGGGCCACCCCTCAAGGTCGCTTTTAATGCCGATGGCGAGCCAACCAAAGCGGCGGAAGCCTTTGCCAGAAAGAATGGCCTTGAGGTTTCAGCATTGGCTGAGTTGGTTGAAAGCGATGGTCAACAAGACAAGCTCTGTGTTCGCCACAGCGTTGCCGGCAGCAATACCGAAGCCCTCTTGGGGGACATCATCAACCAATCTTTGGCCGCCCTGCCAATTCCCAAGCCGATGCGCTGGGGCCGCAGCCGTCAGGAGTTTGTGCGGCCGGTACAATGGGCCGTCCTGCTGTTTGGCAACGATACGGTTGCCACCAATATTCTTGGCTTGACCAGCGGCAATCTTAGCCGTGGTCACCGTTTTCACAGCACTGGTGATATTCAAATCACCTCCCCCGCCAGTTATCGCGACTCCTTATACGGCGCCTTTGTGATGGTCGATTTTGCTGAGCGTCGAGAATTGATTCGACAGGGTGTTTTGGCGGCAGCAAAGACTGCCAATGGCCAGGCCGTGATCGATGAGGATTTGCTCGAGGAAGTCACCTCTCTGAATGAATGGCCAGTGCCCTTGATGGGTCGCTTTGAGGAACACTTTTTAAAAGTTCCGGCCGAGGCCCTGGTGTCGTCAATGGCCCAGCACCAGAAATATTTCCATGTGGTCGATGGCAACAATCAGCTTATGCCACTGTTTATTACCGTTGCTAATATCGCCAGCCGCGACCCACAGCAGGTCATTAGCGGCAATGAGCGGGTAATCCGTCCGCGCCTCGCTGACGCCGCGTTTTTTTACAACACTGATTTAAAAGTCACACTTGAGACACGACGCGAGTCACTGTGCAAGATTGTCTTCCAATCCGAGTTAGGCAGCGTCTATGACAAGACTGTCCGGGTAAGTCAGCTAGCCAAGATCTTGGCCCCATTTGTCGGAGCCGACGTGGCTGCGGCGGAGCGCGCCGGCGAACTCTGCAAGTCAGACTTGGTCAGTGAAATGGTTGGCGAGTTCGATGATCTACAAGGGGTTATGGGTCGCTATTACGCACTCAATGACGGTGAAGACCCAGCCGTTGCCGACGCCTTGCTGGAGCAGTATTTGCCACGCTTTGCCGGCGACGCCATTCCGTCTAGCGCGACTGGTGCAGCTCTGGCTCTGGCTGACCGCCTGGATACTTTGGTAGGCATCTTCAGTATTGGTCAGCAGCCCTCAGGATCGCGTGATCCATTTGCCCTGAGACGTTCAAGCCTGGGTATCTTGCGTATCATTATCGAGCGCAATATCGATATCGACCTGAAAGTTGCCCTCGCGGCGGCGGCGCAACAGTTGGCCTTAACTGACACCTCAGATGAGATGTTAGAGCAAGTGCTCACTTACGTTACTGAGCGCTTAAAAGCTTGGTACCGAGATGAAAAGGTTACACCTGAGGTATTTGCTTCAGTGGCCGCAATGGGGCTCTCTAATCCGCTGGATATAGATGCTAGAGTCAAGGCTGTCGACCAGTTTTCCCGCGCCCCAGAGGCGGTGGCATTGGCCTCGGCCAATAAGCGCGTGTTGAATATTTTAGCCAAACAAGGCGAGACCAAGGTCGTGCCTAAGGTGGATCCAGCGCTATTTGAAGACCCGGCAGAAATACAGTTAGCAGCAGATATTGAGCGCTTGAGTCGATTGATTCCGCCATTGGTAAGCGAGCGCAACTATATGGCGGTGCTCGCCGCGCTGGCGACACTGCGGGAGCCCGTCGATGGCTTTTTTGATGGCGTGTTAGTGATGGCGGATAACCTTGAGATTCGAGAGAATCGCTTGGCTTTGCTGCATAGCCTGCGTCAGCTATTTTTAAATGTTGCAGACATTTCACACCTGGTCGTCAGTAAGTAGTATTGTTTCTAAGGCGGAATCGGGGAGCGAGAATAGAAATCAGCAACGGAGAGGAATAATGGGCAGCATCAATGGAATGGTTAACATCTGGCAGGGAATAAGAGCCTTGGCGTTCTATATTGGACTGGTGGTATTGGTTCTGCTGATGCTCTTAGCACTCTGTTTCGTCGGGTTTCTGCCGTTCCGTTATCGCCAACTCTGTGTTACCTCGGGCAATCGGCTACTCATGCTATGGTTGCGCCTCACCTGCGGTGTCAAAATCAAGGTCATCGGTCTCGATAATATTCCAGCCAGCGCCTGTGTTGTACTCAGCAACCACCAGAGTACCTGGGAGACATTCTTTCTACAGTATTTGTTTGTTCCCACCAGCGTTATTCTCAAACGCGAGCTACTGTGGATCCCGTTCTTTGGTTGGGGGCTCTATTTTATGCGTGCGATTGCAATCAAACGATCCAACCCCGGCGGTGCTATTCGGCAAGTCTTAAAGCAGGGCAAGCAGCGCTTAGGGCAGGGTATTAATGTGGTTATTTTCCCAGAGGGAACACGTATTCGTAACGGCGAAGTGGGTACCTTTATGACCAGTGGTGCGGCGTTGGCGAAGACCGCCGGCGTGCAACTACTACCCGTGCGCCACGATGCAGGACACTGCTGGCCCGCAGGGAGTTGGCTTAAAACGCCAGGGACCATTCATCTGGTTATAGGCCCACCGATCGATACGGCGCAGGGCAACCCTCGGGAACTCACCGAACAGGCACGGCAATGGGTAGCGCATGCGCTTTAGACGCTGAGCAAATACAAGCGGCGAAACAAGATAGGTATCGCGCTTCTCCCCGCCGACAAACAAAAACGCCCCCTTATATAGGCGGCGTTTTTATATTACAGCTTTTTGCTATCGAACTTTTAAACAGTCACCAGGATCATCGGTGACGGATTAAACATCCAAATTAACCACTGACAGCGCGTTGGTCTCGATAAACTCACGACGGGGCTCCACCTGATCACCCATCAGGGTGGTAAACATCTGATCTGCAGCTATTGCGTCTTCGATAGTCACTCGCAACATGCGCCGGTTATCAGGATCCATAGTGGTATCCCATAGCTGACCCGGGTTCATTTCACCCAGTCCTTTGTAGCGCTGAGTACTAATGCCTCTGCGCGACTCAGCCATTAGCCAATCCAGTGCTTCGGTAAAACTCTCGACCTGGGCTTTGCGCTCTCCCCGCTGCACATAGGCGCCCTCTTCAATCAGCCCCTGCAACAGCTCGCCAAGGCCAGCGATCGCACGGTACTCGTTAGCGGCAAATAATTCACGGCTAAGCAGATGGTAGTTGGGGATACCGTGAGCGGTAATCTCGACCTTGGGCTGGAAGATGCTACGCTCTTTATCTTCCTCTACCAAGACCTTATAACGATGTGTTCCACTGTCTGAAACTACGAGCTTTTCCTGAAGATCGCGACACCAGACCTCAAGATCACCAGGATTTTCTAGAAGTTCTGCAGAAAACTTCTTCGCATAAACTAGCGCATGAAGAATTTCCTTGGGGTAAACAAGTGACATTCGGTCAACTAGCCCGAGAACATGACGGTACTTGCTCACTAGGGTTTCAAGGGCTGTTCCCTGAATACCTGGGGCCGTGGCATTGACGTGCAAAGCCGCATTTTCAAGGGCCTTGGAGGTCAAATACTCCAGTAATGCATCATCATCTTTTACATACTTCTCGCTCTTGCCACGATTAACTTTATACAGTGGTGGCTGGGCGATAAAGATATGGCCCTGCTCAACCAGCTCGCGCATCTGGCGGAAGAAGAAGGTTAATAGCAACGTGCGAATATGCGATCCATCCACGTCCGCATCGGTCATGATAACCACTGTGTGGTAACGCAGCTTGGCGACATTGAACTCTTCGGTACCAATACCGCAGCCCAGAGCGGTAATCAGTGTACCGACCTCAGCACTGGAGAGCATCTTATCGAAGCGGGCTTTCTCTACGTTGAGGATCTTACCCTTGAGTGGAAGAATCGCTTGCGTGCGACGATCCCGGCCCTGCTTGGCAGAACCCCCTGCAGAATCTCCCTCCACTAGATAGAGCTCTGAGAGAGCCGGATCTTTTTCTTGGCAGTCGGCAAGTTTGCCGGGCAGGCCAGCAATGTCTAGCGCGCCCTTTCGACGAGTCATCTCACGGGCTTTGCGAGCAGCCTCTCGAGCACGGGCTGCGTCGATCATTTTGTTAACCACCGCGCGAGCGTCTTGGGGGAACTCGAGCAAAAACTCGGTGAATTTTTCACCCATTTCCTGCTCAACAGCGGTTTTCACCTCAGAACTGACCAACTTGTCCTTGGTTTGTGACGAAAATTTCGGGTCTGGCACTTTCACCGAGACAATTGCCGTTAATCCCTCACGGGCATCATCGCCAGTGGTGGCGACCTTTGCCTTGCCATTAATACCCTCTTTCTCAATATAGGTGTTGAGACCTCGAGTCAGAGCTGAGCGAAAACCGGCTAAGTGTGTGCCGCCGTCTCGCTGAGGGATATTGTTGGTGTAGCAGTGAATATTTTCCTGGAATCCATCATTCCACTGCAGGGCAACTTCAACGTTGGTGCCATCCTCCCGATCGGCACTGAAATGCATAATTTTGTTTACCGTCGTTTTGTTGGTATTGAGGAATTCAACAAACGCTTTCAAGCCGCCCTCGTAGGCGTAAACCTCTTCTTTGCCACTGCGCTCGTCGGCCAGAACAATACGCACCCCGGAATTCAAGAACGACAGCTCTCGCAACCGCTTAGCCAAGATTTCAAAGTGGAATTTAATATTGGTAAAGGTGCCTACGGAGGGCACGAAATGGACTTCGGTGCCAGACTCTTCAGTGTCACCCACAACAGTAAGGGGACCCTGAGGTTCACCATGAGAGTAATTTTGCTCATGTACCTTGCCATTGCGGCGAATAGTCAGGCGCAGTGCAACTGAAAGCGCGTTAACCACGGATACACCCACACCATGCAGGCCGCCAGAAACCTTATAGGAGTTATCATCAAACTTACCACCGGCGTGAAGCACGGTCATAATAACTTCTGCCGCAGAGACGCCTTCTTCATGCATCTCTGTGGGAATGCCACGGCCATTATCCGACACGGTGATGGATTCATCCTGATGAATAACGATTTTTATCTCGGAACAGTGGCCGGCTAGGGCCTCATCAATCGAGTTATCAACCACCTCAAACACCATATGGTGCAGGCCGGTGCCGTCGTCAGTATCGCCAATGTACATCCCCGGGCGCTTGCGTACCGCGTCTAGGCCTTTTAGTACTTTAATACTCGAAGAATCGTAATTCTGTTCGTCAGTCATAAACTCTCTATTCCTGTTGTTTCATCAATCGAAGCCGCACCATGTTCCATGTGGAACATCTTGTGGGGCATCTTTCCTAGCAAACACTCAAAATCTTGTTTATCCACACCCGTAATAAAGTACTGGCAACCAAGATCATTCAGATAAGCAATCACCTGCCCTCTATGCTGATAATCAAGTTCCGCGGGCAGATCATCTAGTAGGAAGAGGCAGGACTCGCCGGATTTCTCCCTATAATGACTTGCTTGGGCCAACTTGAGTGCATAGACAAGGAGCTTTATCTGCCCTCTTGAAAGATGATCAGCCGCCGGCTGCCCATCTACCTTTATTCTAATATCGGCTCGGTGCGCACCATGATTCGTTGTTTTGGTGGCAATATCCCGAGACCTGTCCTGAGCATAAACCTCTTCTAGTGGCCGACTATCATCCCAACCACAGTAGTATTCAAAGCTTATCTCACCCAGCCCGTCAAAGGCGCTTAGGGCTCTATGGATCTGCTCACTGAGTTGTGCCAGGTATGCCTGCCTAAACTCAGTAATCCTCTCACAGAGAGGGATAAGCTCAGCCGTCCAGGTGCTCAACATATCCTCGTCCATTCTACCATGGCGAAGCAGTTGATTGCGCTGTTTTAGCGTTTTTTGAAAGCGCCTCCAAACCTCTGTGTAGCTATGTTCCACGTGGAACACACCCCAATCCAAAAACTGCCTCCGCTGCAATGGCCCGCCCTCTAAAAGCATAAAACTATGGGCGTCGATTAACTGAAGAGGCAGCTCCGACACCAACTGCACTGCAGACTGTAAGGAATTCCCGTCAATTCGGGCCTCGAACTGACCCTTAGATGTCCGCTTAATCCCCAGTTGATGGCTGGAGCCACTTAGCTCTCGGTTCAGGCGCGCCGAGACGACCAATTCGTCGGCGTCATTATTGACCACCACGCGGAGATCACGATGCCGGAAAGAGCGACCGCGACCAAGAAGATAGATGGATTCTAGAAGACTGGTTTTGCCGCTGCCATTAGCCCCATAGATGATATTCGCCTGGGGATGGCAAGACAGCTGAACAACTTGCAGGTTACGCACCTGAAATATATCCAGCTTTGAAAGAAACATTAGTTAGCAGCGCCGGCCACTATAGAGAGATGAACCAATAGCTCTCTACAGTCGCATAGGCATAACAACGTAGACAGCAGATCCATCAGCAGCATCTTCTACTAGGGCACTGCTACTTGAATCAGATAGTGTCAGTCGAACCGTATCGCCTTTTAAGACATTGAGTACATCCAATAGATAACTGACATTGAAGCCAATCTCCAACTCATCTCCAGCATAGTCAACGCCAACTTCCTCTTCAGCCTCTTCCTGCTCGGGATTGTTGGCGACCATTTTGATTGCGCCATTCGACAGCATAATGCGCACCCCACGGTACTTCTCATTTGAGAGAATGGCCGTACGCCCAAACGCCTGTTTCAGTTCTGCACGATTGCCCTCGACCAACTTATCACCACCCTTGGGCAACACGCGATCATAGTCTGGGTAAGCGCCATCAACTAACTTGGAGGTAAAGCAATAATCGGTGCCGTTGACACGAATATGGTTTGAACCCATAGCCACGCGCACTACACCCTCATCAGCGACCAAGCGAGACAGCTCAATAACACCCTTTCGCGGCAGTATGGCTTTGGTTAACTCAGCTACCTGAATATCACACTCAGCATCACAGAGAGCCATACGATGGCCATCTGTGGCTACCGCGCGGAGTTTGTTGGCACTCACTTCCCACAACATCCCGTTGAGGTAATAACGCACATCCTGCTGCGCCATAGCAAAGGACGTAGCGTCGATAAGATTTTTCAAAATGGCCGCATCAATATCAAATTCGATATTGTTCTCGCCGTTATCCACTGAGGGGAATTCATTTGCCGGCAAGGTCGCCAGAGTGAAGCGGCTGCGGCCACTGACCACCTGAGCCTTACCGTCACTGCTTGAGAACTTAATGTTGGCGCCGTCGGGCAATGAACGACAGATATCCAGCAGCTTGCGCGCCGAAACAGTAACTTCACCGGCCTCTTCAGCGCTGACCACATCCGCGTGGCCAATAATCTCCACCTCAAGATCCGTACCGGTAACCGCTAAGCGAGAACCATCCAGGGTCAGCAGTACATTAGACAGAATAGGCAGCGTCTGGCGTCTCTCTACAACACCGACAACTAACTGTAAGGGTTTGAGTAAAGCTTCACGGGAAAGGCTAAATTTCATGGTAAGGATTAATCTCCAGCACTGTTTAAGATGTCTGTTATAAAAGTCTATTTACTCACTTTACCTACAAGTCCAATCGACACGCCGCTAGGTTACAGGCTTGTCAATTCGACAGCATACGGTAAAGATTTTTTAAATCGCGCTCCACATCTCTATCTGTGGCCTCTAATTCTTTTACCTTGCGACAGGCATGCAACACCGTCGTATGGTCTCGACCACCAAATGACTCACCAATTTCGGGAAGACTGTAGTTGGTCAGATCTTTCGCCAGGGCCATTGCCACCTGCCGCGGTCGAGCGACGGAACGGCTGCGTCGCTTAGAGAGCAAGTCGGACATTTTTAACTTGAAGTAGTCCGCCACAACTCTTTGAATATTGTCTATGGTAACCAGCTTATCCTGCAGCGCCAACAAGTCTTTCAATGATTCCCGAATTAAATCGATATCAATAACCCGACCACTAAACTGGGCATGGGCCATTACCCTTTTAAGCGCGCCCTCAAGCTCACGGACGTTCGAGCGGATGCGCTGGGCAATAAAGAATGCCGCGTCTCGGGACAGATCCATGCCGGCCTGCTCCGCCTTATTAATCAGGATCGCCACTCGTGTCTCGAGCTCAGGCGGCTCAACCGCCACCGTTAGTCCCCAACCGAAGCGGGACTTGAGGCGCTCTTCTACACCATTAATCTCTTTGGGGTACCGATCACAGGTAAGAATCATCTGCTGACCACGCTCCAATAAGGCATTATAAGTGTGGAAAAACTCCTCCTGACTGCGCTCCTTGCCCGCAAAAAACTGAATATCATCAATCAGCAACGCGTCCACAGAGCGATAGAACTGCTTAAACTCATCGATCGCCTTGAGCTGTAATGCTTTAACCATATCTGCAACAAAGCGCTCCGAATGCAGGTACACAATTTTTGCATCAGGCTTACGTACACGCAGGGCATTACCCACAGCGTGCATCAGGTGGGTCTTACCCAAGCCGACACCGCCATAGATAAATAGCGGATTATAGGAGCCGCCAGGATTTTCCGCGACTTGCTGCGCCGCCGCCAAAGCGAGCTGATTAGACTTACCCTCAACGAAGGTATCAAAGGTAAAGGCACTGTTAAGATTGCTTTTTAGACTGTGCTCCGCGGCGGACGTAATAATAGCCGGTGCCTGGACGCGCTGAATAACAGGAGTGTCCTGAGGGGCGAAGCCCGACGGCGATTGCTGATCAGCAATTTGATCAGAGGTGACCAAGGTTGGACGGATGAAATCGGCCCCGCCATTTAACGCATTAGATCGACTGACAGCAGCCCCTCCGATAAAGGTCCCATTGCCAATATTACCCCTGAGAGCCGCGTTTTCTTTAAAGGCTGGCGCCTTTTGTGCTTGGGCGACCACCACGACACTGCAATGTCCGGCATCAAACTGAGCAAATAGCTCCTCAATACGCGACATAAACTTATTTTTAACCCAATCTTCAATAAATCGATTGGGGGCAATCAACTGCACGCGATGAGAGGTCTCTGAACCATCGGAATCTTCAATAAACAAATGAGCCCGCAAAGGTCTAATCCAAGTATTAAACTGTTGAGCCGGTAGCTCATCACTTAATTGCTTAGTACAACCCGCCCAAACCACTTCCAGCGCACTTTCATCGATCAACTTTTCACCACCTGTATGATTCAACGCTCTATGCCCTGGAATCTGATTTAAGCCCGTTAATTTAACTTCTTGATTCAATGACCAACCCCAAAATCTATCAGAAGGAAAATGCCAATCTAGCCCCGACAAACCCCATTATGCTCATAACTGTTTCATAACAACTCAATTGCGGCTCGCCGCCATCGAATCAATCTTATTATCTTTAAATCCTGACCTGCCGGCGCACCAACAGGCAATGCTTTCTACAACCAAGTAGCGCTAAAACCCCAAGCAACGCCTGCCAACCTATACAGCAGGAAAGCTATCAGAGTAATAACCAGAGAGGTGGCGAGCGCGACTACAGAGTAACCGCTAAAATCGCACCACGCACCATCGCGAACAGCAGCTACAACCCTGCATAACAGTGATTTTTTAACAGATCAGGAGTTTATACGCCTAGAATTAATTTATCCACACCGGAAAAATATGACAATTTTTATGAAAATAATTTAAATATAATTAAATCAACATGTTACCTAATATCAAACTTATTTTTATTCACAGACCCAGAACTAAATACTGATCAATATTTAATCAACATCTGTGGATAACCTGTATATAACCAGTTCAAAACCAGTGTGTAAAGTACATTGAGGGGGTCTATTACGGATTTCTCGCCACTCGCTATTTTGGAAGGTGACTCAACCCAAGAAAGAGGTCACTTTCCAATACAAAATGACGAAAAGATATGCCCCAGAAGATCGTCAGAGGTGAACACTCCAGTGATCTCGGAAAGGTGATTTTGCGCCAACCGCAAGTCCTCTGCGAGCAACTCACCAGCACCGCTACAGCTTAACTGCCGCTGGCCAACAATCACTAACTCTAGGGCTTTCTCTAGGGCTGCCAGGTGCCGGCGACGAGCCGAAAACAGCCCCTCTGTGCGCTCCTCAAAGCCCATGCTCGACTGCAGAAAACTAACCAGTTCATCGAGGCCGGTTTTATGCTTCGCGGAGATCGCGAAACTGTTCGACTGCTGACCCAATCTGCCAGGCGCATGTCCCGACTGATCGATTTTATTTAGCACCACGGTTACCGGCTGTTTAGCGTCGCCAAAGCGGGCGAAATACTCGGGCCAGATCGCGGTCAAATCCGGATTGTCGGTTTCATTGGCATCAACCAAAAACAATAGTTGATCTGCTTGCTCAATTTCTAACCAGGCGCGCCTTATACCCTCTAGCTCGATCAGGTCATCACTTTCTCGCAACCCAGCGGTATCCACTATGTGCAGCGGCATGCCGTCTAAAGTTATGGTTTCGCGGAGTACATCGCGGGTAGTGCCTGCCTGAGGCGTCACAATCGCCGCATCACGCCCAGCGAGCGCATTTAACAGGCTCGACTTACCGGCATTGGGCTTTCCTGCCAACACAACCGTCATGCCGTCACGGAGCAGTGAGCCCTGCTGAGCTTTGCTCAGGGTATCGGTGAGATCCTGTTTTAGTTGCTCAAGATTATCAGCAAGTCGCTCATCGGCGAGAAAATCAATTTCTTCTTCGGGGAAATCAATTGCCGCCTCAACGTAGAGCCGAATATTAATCAAGCGCTCAACGAGGCCGTTAATCAGAGCAGAAAAGTCGCCCTGCAGTGAGCGCACCGCACAGCGTGCCGCCTGGATTGACGTGGCGTCAATTAGATCGGCTATGGCCTCGGCCTGAGCCAGGTCGAGTTTGTCGTTGAGAAACGCGCGTTCACTAAACTCTCCCGGCCGGGCTGGTCTGGCACCCAACTGCACGCAGCGCTGCACTAGGGCGTCTAAGATCACTGGGCCGCCGTGGCCCTGTAGCTCTAAAACATGCTCTCCGGTAAACGAGGCGGGTGCGGGAAAATAGATCGCTACCCCTTCATCAATAACCTCAGTGTTGGCGCCCATAAAGTGACAGAAGGTGGCCTGTCGCGGCACCAGCTCTCTAGCGGTTATGGCAGCGGCAAAAACACTGATATCGGGACCCGAGATGCGCACAACACCCACCCCACCGCGGCCTGGCGCGGTCGCTATAGCGACAATACTATCTAGACTGTTTTGCACAATTACACCCCGATAAAAAAGGCCCTCGAGAGGGCCTTTGGTTTTATAACTTATCTCTCAACTACGGCGTATCTAACCACTCTACTTTTTAACCCCTTTGCCTGCGGCAGCAGCAGACGCACTGGCCAGCTGCCGGTTGACATACCATTGCTGGAACATCGACAACAGGTTGTTAACCGTCCAGTACAGAACCAGACCGGATGGGAAGATCATAAAGAAAAAAGTAAACGCAATCGGCATGATTTTCATTACCATTGCCTGGGTAGGATCTGTGGGCATTGGCTGCAATTTCTGCATCAGCAGCATGCTGGCACCCATCACCAACGGCAATATAAAGAAGGGATCTTTCGCCGACAGGTCATCGATCCAGAAGATCCATGGCGAGTGGCGTATTTCAACACTTTCTAAGAGCACCCAGTAGAGCGCCAAAAAGACTGGCATCTGCAACAACATCGGGAAGCAACCGCCGGCAGGATTAACCTTTTCTTTCTTGTACAGGCCCATCAACTCTTGAGACATTTTCTGCCGATCGTCGCCATAGGTCTCTTTCAGTCGCTCCATCTTTGGCTGCAGGCTACGCATTTTAGCCATTGAACGCAGACTTGCTGCAGACAGTGGATAGAGCAGAATCTTAATGCCGATAGTCAGCAGAATAATCGACCAACCCCAGTTGCCAACAACGGAATGAATGAACTTCATGGCCGCAAATATCGGCTTCGCCAACATCCAAAGGAAACCGTAATCCACGGTTAAATCGAGATATTCAGCCAGCTCTTCTAGCTTGACCTGGTCTTTCGGGCCAACATAGAACTGCGCTGTGTATTCACCATAGGATCCTGGTGCGACGCTGATCTTCTCACCGGTAAACCCTAACAGGTAGACATCTTGCCCCGACAGTTTACGCAAGCTGAAGTTGTTGCTTTGATCCGCCGGTGGAACCCAGGCACTGACAAAATAGTGCTGAACCATGGCCACCCAGCCACCTTCAATGCTGCTCTTAACCGAGCCATCTTCAATATCAGAGAAATCGTATTTGGCGAAATTTTTATCCGCCTCTCTTAATGCGGCGCCCAAATAGGGCTGTATGCCACCACTGGACTCAACCAGGGGCTCATGAGAGTCGCGCTTAATCTGGCCGTAAAACGTCGCCTCCCAGGGCTCATAGCTGCTGTTATTGATCAGGTAGCTAACGCCAATAACGTAATCCGAACGACTAAAGGAAAAACGCTTAACCAGTCTCGCGCCATTTTGATTAAGCGTTAGATCAACATTTAAAGTGGATTGATTAGCATCCAGGCTAAATTCACTGGCTGATGTGGTATAAACACCACGTCCCTCTCGGGTATCGGTGCCGTTTTTGCCAATCAAGCCACTCTGAGCAATATATTCATTTTGCGCGGAACGGGTCAGTAAGGTGAATGGCTCGCCGCCATCCTCAGCCATCTTGGTTAGGTGATTCAACAGTTTTACCTGAACTATGTCACCGCCCAACGTATCGATAGTCACTTCAACCGCATCAGTGGTTACAGTGACCAATCTTGCATCAACCCGCTTCTCAACCAACACTACAGGGGCTTGATCAAGCGATGGCAGTTCATCAGACAGCGCGTTAACCTGCTGAGCTTCGAGAACAGGTAGCTGTGATGCCTGAGGAATCGTTAAGGCTGAATCCGGAGGAGCGATCTGGCTTGCAGCATTATCTTGGAAGTTACTCCACTCGATAATAAGCAACCACGCAACGAAACCAATTGCGGCAATATTTAGGCTTTTCTTCCAATCCATTCGATTTATGACTCTGTATGATTATTGTTAGCGGATGATGTTGTATCCGATTTACCAGAATGTTCTACCGGTAGCACCGGATCGTAACCCCCTGAATGGAAAGGCTGGCATTTTACTATTCTACACACCGTAAGATAACCCCCCTTTACGACGCCAAAGCGACGAAATGCTTCTTCAGCATAATTCGAGCAACTGGGGTGAAAGCGACAGTTCGATCCAAGTATTGGGCTGATGGCGTACTGATACGCTTTAATACACCCAATCACCAATCTACGCATCCCGTTTACTCTCTTTATTAAGGCGCGCGATCAGTCTACCCCAAGACTGCTGAATTAGAGCGGCCAATTCGGTTGCCGAGAGTTTACCAAGATCTTTTCGTGCCAGAAATACTATATCGACGGGCACAGGTAGAGGAGTCAGACGAAAGCATTCTCGCACAACGCGTTTTATGCGACTGCGTGCCACAGCAGTGGGAACGTTTTTTTTGCCAATAACTAAGCCCAGCCGCGCCGTTTCAGTGCCGTTGGGTTCAGAGAGTATAAGGAGATTGGGGTGAGCCACCCGAACGCTGTTATTATCAAACACCTCTGTGTAATCAGAGGATTTGAGTAAGCGTCGGTTTTTACCGAAGGCAGCTCCGGGCATAAGTAGCCCTGAAAGCACTTAAGCAGCTAAACGCTTACGGCCTTTAGCGCGACGACGGTTTAAAACGGCACGGCCGCCAACAGTTGCCATACGAGCTCTAAAGCCATGAGTGCGCTTACGCTTGATGATACTGGGTTGAAATGTTCTTTTCATAACGTCAAATCCGAAAAATATCTAAAATTCACTTTTGCCAACTGTGCTACCCGATGTTATCAAAGGTAGTAGCGGGTCAGGGCGCGGGAGTTTAATGAATATCACACCTCGATTCAATGCTTAATTGAAAAAATCCCAGTAATTACACCTCTATTGCCTGATATAGAGTAGCAACAGCGCTATCCCCAGAAATAACACAGGATATCCACAAGCAATAACACAAAAACAGCATTAGTTCGGGTCAACCAGCAACGAACTGAGGTGAGAATAAGAACCTGTGGGTAATCAGTGTATAAGAAATTTATCTATCCACAGTAAATGCCGCTTAAGCGATATTCTCAAAAAAAGGCAAATATCTATACACGGCTAAACACCCTCAATACAGCTCAAATCTTTTTTAACTAACAGCCACATACACGGGAAAACCCCTATAAAGGACTGTTTTAAAACACAATTATTGAGTTATCCCCAAAACAATGGCTTGCTAATAACAACAATAATAACCCTTACATACTATATATATTAACAATGACTTAATAAGTTAATAAAAGAGAACACTCAAAACAAACAGCCACGAAACCAAAATAAGTGACAAAAGTTTGATCCTCCAGACGTATAATGCTTCACCGTTAATTTCCCTTTTGATTACGTTTTATGAATTACCCTGAAAGTTTTGATGTCATTGTTGTTGGCGGCGGCCATGCTGGAACTGAGTCCTGCCTTGCTGCAGCGCGCATGGGTTGTAAAACCCTATTGCTAACCCACAACATTGAAACTCTGGGGCAGATGTCTTGTAATCCGGCCATTGGCGGCATTGGCAAAACCCACCTGGTTAAAGAAATTGATGCACTTGGCGGTGCTATGGCCACGGCAACTGATTTTTCTGGCATTCAGTTCAGGGTACTGAATGCCCGTAAAGGTCCTGCTGTGCGTGCCACTCGCGCTCAGGCGGACCGGGTTCTATACAAGGCCGCAATCCTCGACATTCTTCAGAACCAGCAAAACCTAACCATCTTTCAGCAGGCTGTCGATGATCTAATTATTGAGGGCGATCGAGTTACCGGCGTGGTAACCCAGATGGGCTTAACCTTCAAAGCTAAGACTGTGGTGGTTACTGCTGGAACCTTCCTTGCCGGAAAAATCCATATTGGCATGGAGAATTATTCTGCTGGTCGTGCCGGAGATCCCCCTGCGCTTAACTTATCTCAGCGCTTGCGTTCAATGCCGTTTCGGGTTGAGCGTTTAAAAACCGGAACACCGCCACGCATCGACGCTCGCAGTGTCGATTTCAGCCAGCTGCCTGAGCAGTGGGGAGATCAGCCTGAGCCGGTTATGTCCTACCTTGGCTCAGTTGCGCAACATCCAAAACAAACCTGTTGTTGGATTACCTATACCAACAGTCAGACCCATGAGATTATCAAGGGCGGCATGGATCGATCACCGCTTTACACTGGGGTGATTGACGGGGTTGGTCCGAGGTACTGCCCCTCTATCGAAGATAAGGTGGTGCGTTTTGCCGATAAAAACCAGCACCAAATTTTTATTGAGCCAGAAGGTTTAAATACGTATGAGCTCTATCCAAATGGCATTTCCACAAGCCTGCCCTTTGATGTGCAGTTACAGCTAGTGCGGTCGATTGTCGGTTTTGAAAATGCCCATATTACCCGTCCTGGCTATGCCATCGAATACGATTATTTTAATCCCCAGGACCTTAAATATTCCCTCGAAACCAAGGCCATTAACGGCCTGTTTTTTGCTGGCCAAATCAATGGCACCACCGGGTATGAGGAAGCTGCAGCCCAGGGCTTACTGGCGGGAATTAACGCCGCACTGCAGGTTCAGGGTCGTGAAAGCTGGTGTCCGCGAAGGGATCAGGCCTATATCGGGGTGCTAGTAGACGACCTGATTACTATGGGTACCACCGAGCCCTATCGAATGTTTACCAGTCGCGCGGAATATCGCTTGTTGCTACGTGAAGACAACGCCGATATGCGTCTCACCGAAAAGGGCCGCGAGCTCGGTTTGGTCAACGACGATCGCTGGAAGCAGTTTAGTGAAAAACGCGAAGCCATTGAGCTTGAGCGTCAGCGCTTAAAAAGCACCTGGATCCAACCGGCCAGCGAGACGGCGGAAAAACTCTCAGCGCATATTGAAAATAAGCTCTCTCATGAGTACTCGTTGTTTGAGCTGCTTAAGCGGCCAGAGATAAACTATAAAATTATTGGCTCTCTCTACCCCGAACATCAAGTAGAGCAAAAGATCGCCGAGCAGGTCGAAATCGACGCCAAGTACTCCGGTTATATCACCCGTCAGCAGGATGAGGTCAATCGCTTGCGACGGCATGAAAAGACCCGTATTCCAGAGGGCTTTGATTATCTGGCGGTCAAAGGGCTGTCCAACGAGGTCAAGCAAAAACTCTCCGAAGCGACGCCTGAAACGCTGGCCCGAGCAAGCCGAATTCCAGGGGTTACCCCGGCGGCCATTTCATTGCTAATTGTGCAGCTGAAAAAACATGCCGCTTAAATTACCCGTTGAACCTCACCTTGCCGCCAGCCTTGAAGCCGGTATGCAGCGGATGGGTGTGCAATACAGCTCTGAGCAGCGCGACCAGTTGCTCGCCTACCTGCAACTGCTGATCACCTGGAATAAAGCCTACAACCTGACCGCCATTCGGGATCCTGGGCAGATGGTAAAGCTGCACTTGCTAGACAGTCTCACGTTGTTGCCACACCTGGTTGGCGAAAGATTGATCGATGTTGGCACTGGTGCTGGCTTGCCCGGCATACCGCTGGCCATAATGTGCCCAGACCGAGATTTCACCCTGCTTGACAGCAATGGTAAGAAAACCCGTTTTTTATTCCAAGCGCGATGTGATCTGGGTTTGACCAACGTTCAGGAAATTAACTCCCGAGTTGAGCTGCACAAACCTGAGGTCGGCTATGATGCAGTGTTAAGCCGTGCCTTTACCTCGGTAGCGGATATGGTGGTCAAGTGCTGCCATCTATTGAGCTCAGACGGCGTATTTCTGGCAATGAAAGGCAAATTTCCGCAATCGGAGTTGAGCGAGGTTGGCAAAGACTATAAGGTCGAGGCTTCACATCCATTGCAGGTGCCTGGTATCGATGGCGAACGACACTTAATTGTCATCAGCCGCGACGCACAGCGTAACGTTAAAACAGCATAAAGGTTAGTTTAGTGCCTCGGATAATTGCAATCGCAAATCAGAAGGGTGGGGTCGGTAAGACCACCACTAGCGTTAACTTGGCCTGCTCACTGGCGGCTTACAAGCAGCGTGTGCTGTTGGTTGATCTGGATCCTCAGGGCAACAGCACCATGGGTGTTGGTGTTAATAAACACAAATGCAAAACCAGTGTCTATCATGTGCTCACAGAAAAAGTCGCCATAGAGGATGTGATCGTTCCCTGTCCCAAGGCGAAAATTCACCTGCTGCCTTCAAATGATGATTTGGTTGCGGCTGAAGTAGAGTTAATGCAAGAAATTGGTCGCGAGACAAGGCTGCGGCATGCCCTCAAGCGTGTCTCCAGCAACTATGACTATATAATAATTGACTGCCCGCCCTCGTTAAATATGCTCACCGTAAATGCCATGGTGGCCAGTGATGGCGTTATTATTCCCATGCAGTGTGAGTACTATGCCCTTGAGGGTCTCTCCGCGCTCAATAACACCATTAAACAAATTGCCAAATTGATTAATCCGAGCCTTCGCATCGAAGGCATATTGC
>Ga0302130_1000291_pt1 | contig 36887 bp, 46 predicted proteins | sample CB9_surface_MG_FD_203117 | JGI IMG/M metagenome (GOLD analysis project Ga0302130, IMG submission 203117) | Marine microbial communities from Western Arctic Ocean, Canada - CB9_surface | ecosystem: Environmental > Aquatic > Marine > Oceanic | place: Canada: Western Arctic Ocean | collected... | reverse complement strand
CGCCTATTAACTTGTGAGGTGTGTAATGTTGTTTGTTTGTCTGTTTTGCGTTGTTTTCTTAGGATTGATAGCCGGGGATGATTTGAAGGTTTAAGGCGGTGAGGCGGTGAGGCGCACGGGATAAGGCCAAACGCACGGGTACGCACGGGTAAAATCAGGTGGTTGTGCGTCTCTGAAACCCGCGCCATTACTGGCGGCGCACGGGAAGAACAGGTTAATCTCTTTTTTTATTTAATAAGAAATAATATAGGTATATAGGCTCCCCGTGCTCCCGTGTAAATTCCTACCGACTTGGAGCACATTTACCCGTGCGTCCCGTGCGTCCCTCTGTAACCCACGCGCTGTAAGGCTTACAGGCGCACGGGTAGATTCTGTTAACCCGTGCGGCACCCGTGCGGCGGCCAGTAAAACCTCTGAAACGTAGAGCTGGCGTGGCCTGTAGCCCGCACAGGGTAAATCAAACACCCGCTAATCAGTCAACCAATCTAGACAACAGAACTACGGACACACAACTAATGGTTGTATTGCGTTATAATCGGCGTCATTCACGCTGTAACGAGGAGTAACACCATTGGCGAACACAAAGCCTATTGATTACGAAGAGCTATATAACCTAGCAAAGATAGGGTTAAGCGAGGAGCAGATAGCTGTCAGCCTCGGCATATCAGTCTCAACTATTGCACGCCGCAAACGCGACGATGACACATTTGCCGACACCTTAAAGGCTGGGAAGCAAGCGGGCATCTCGGCTGTCACTAATTCCCTGTTTGAATCCGCAACGGCTGACAAGCCCAACACTTCAGCGCAGATATTCTACCTGAAGAACCGAGGTGGTTGGCGCGATAGAACCGAAGTGGATGCTAACGTAAGCGGCGGCATTGAAATAACTCACGACATAGATGCTGCACTGCAAGCGTTGCGCGATGCGGGCGTTGACCCGTCCAGTTTGTAGGCGCACCGATACATGATGGGACGGATATCTAATAGAATCAATGACTTACAGCGTCGCGGGGTAATTTGCGGGGTGTTAGGCTGTCAGGTTCTGCGGTTTTGAGGTCGTTTCGCAAAATTGGGACTCCCGCCCCCGGCAGTACATGGCGGCATATATCGTTACATATAGGGCGCAAATAATGGCAAAAGCGTCTGAGAGAAAGACTTCAAAAAAACCGGCTTCAAAGCTTACCGCCTCCCAAAAAAATAAGGCGGAAAAAATAGCGGAAGCCATTCGTATAGTAAAAGTTCACAAAGCGCAAAACCGTCTCGCCTATTTCCAGCCCTATGAGTGGCAAGAAGAATTTTACAAGGCTGGCAAGACCAATAAGCAGAGAATGCTTATGGCTGCAAACCGCGTCGGCAAAACGGCCTCTCAAGCAGCAGAGGTTGCATACCATTTAACAGGCTTATACCCAGATTGGTGGGAGGGGATCAGATTTACCCGTCCTACTAAGATTTGGTGTCTGGGTGTTTCTGGTGAGCAGCTTCGCGATGTAATCGTTAAGGAGTTAATCGGCACCTACCTTGGTGAAGGTAAGTTTGATGGCTCTGGTCTGATACCGCAAAAGCTTATCTATCAGGTCACACCAGCTATGGGTACGCCAAGGCTTCCAAGAGATGTGGCTGTGCGGTATGCCACTGGTAACACTTCGACTGTAAGTTTCAAGTCCTACACTCAGGGTCAGCATGTATTGATGGGATCGAGTCAGGACTATATCTGGATCGACGAGGAACCAACCGACACCGCAATATACCCACAATGTCTAACGCGAACAGCGACCGGTAATGACGGGAAGGGTGGTTACCTCGTCGGTACTTTAACTCCTGAGAACGGGATGACTGAACTGGTTAGCCAGTTTATGGATCACCCGGTTCAGGGGCAGTACCTAAAGAATGTGACATGGGAGGATGCACCGCATCTGGATAAGGATGTGCGTAAGCAGTTATTGGCTGCCATTCCTGAGTACCAGAGGGATATGCGGAGTAAAGGTATTCCGGTTCTTGGTGAGGGCATGGTGTTCCCCATAGCCGAAGAGGTTATCCAGTGTGAGCCGTTTGAGATACCCGCACATTATAAGAAGTTGGCGGCGGTGGACTTTGGGATAACGCACCCCACAACGTGTGTCTGGACGGCTTATAACCCAGATAACGATACGATTTATGTGTATGACGCCTATAAGAAGGAGGGCGAGATACCCGCAGTACACGCCACGGTGATAAAGAGTCGCGGCAAGGACATCCCTGTTATCTATCCGCATGACGGTGATAACACAGAGAAGGGCAGCGGTCGCACGCTGGCAGAGATGTATTTAGAGGCGGGGGTGTTGATGATCGGACGGTTCACAAACGCTGACGGCACTAACTACGTTGAGCCCGGATTGATGGAGATGTTAGAGAGATTCAGAACTGGGCGCTTACAGGTGTTCAACAATTTGGCTCCTTGGTTTGAGGAGTTCCGGCGGTATCACCGGAAAAAAGGAAAGATACACAAAGAGCATGACGATTTGATAGACGCAACGCGTTATGCAGCAATTTCAGTTACACGCTTTGGGCAGAACCAAGCCGAGCGTGATCAGATGACAACAGGGCGAGGTAACCACACCAGTTATGAATATAACTACTGATATCGATGAGAGAGAGCTAATTGCTACTCTTGAGAACAGCATCAATGCCGCAGACTCATACGCTGAAAGCGAGATAGGTGAGCAGCGGGATAGAGGATACAGATACTACTACGGTAAGCCGATGGGGAACGAGAGACCCGGTCGTTCACAGCACGTTTCTATGGACGTTTTTGATGCCGTGGAGAGCGTGAAAGCGATGTTGATGGAGACGTTTACCGCTGACCGCAACGTGTGCCGCTTTGATCCGCAAACCTCAGAGGACTTTGTGCCAGCGAAGATGGCAACTGCACTGACTAACTTTATTTTCTATCGAGAGAACAAAGGCACCAAAATTCTGCACGATGTGATTCACGACGCGCTCGTTGCAAAGACCGGTATCGTAAAAAGGTATTACAAAAACTATTACGAGTATGAGGAAGAGACGTTTGAGGGTTTGGATGAGGCTAGTTTTTCTATGCTGGCATCCGACCCTGCTGTCACGATCATGGAGATTGCGGAAGAGGCTGTTATGGCTCAAGTGCAAGATCCGCAAACCGGACAGCCTATTGCCATTCAACAGGTCATGTACAGCGGTGAGATTGCGCGGAAGATTGACAAGTCAAAGGTGTGCATTGAGTCGATACCGCCCGAAGACTTTTTAATCACACCGCGTGCCACTGGTGAGGATGATGCTGACTTTTGCTCACACCGCACAAGCCGCACACGCGGTGAGTTGTTAAGTGAGGGGTATGACCCTGACATTGTTGACAAGTTAAGCGAAGACAATCTAAACGATGAGGGAAGAATAGCCCGTGATTCGGTGGATGAGTTCGGAAGCGAAGACGGTTACGAGTCTGACAACGACAGGCAGTATGTAACAATATACGAGTCGTACCTCAAAAAGTATCGCTCTGATCTAAAGAAGTGTGTTTATTTAAAAGTGCTTCACAGCCGCAGCACCATTCTCGATGTTGAGATGGTCAGCGAGAAGCCGTTCCGGTACTTCACACCATTCCCGTTGCCGCACCGCTTTTACGGTATGAGCCTTGCGGATGTTCTGTGCGATATCCAGAAGACGCAGTCTAGCTTGAAGCGTGGCGTTGTAGATCACACCTTTATGACTAACACCTCACGGTTTGTTGCAAACCTGTCGCTGGTCAAGAATCCAAGAGATTTGATTGATAACCGGGTCGGTGCTGTTATTGATGTGAATTCACCGAATCCTGAATCTGTTGTTCGACCTATGCCCATGCCAAGTTTATCGGGTGGTGTATTCCAAGCGATGGAAGCGTTAGAGGTTGAGAAGGAAGCGCGTAGTGGTATGAGCCGCATGGCGAGAGGTATGGACTCTACGGTTGTGAGTAAGCAGAACAGCTCTGACTTAATAACCCAGTTTATGAATGCCAGTAACCGTCGAATTATGGTTATGGCTAGAAATCTGGCAGAAAACTTCTTAAAGCCTTTGATGTTCGATCTTTACAAGCTTGCTTTAGAAAATGAGAAGCAGGAAAAGATGGTTCAGCTAGACGGCCAGTTTGTCCCTATCAACCCACAATTTTTAGGTGATCGCACTGAGATGTCTGTCTCTGTTGCACTGACACCCGAAGAGCAAGCGCAAGAAGCTCAGATGTTGTTGAGCTTAGACCAGCAATTCACGATGAACCCGCAAGACCCATCACTAGGAGGCATGTACGGCACTCAACAGCGCCACGCAATGCTCAGTAGAGCCTTTGAGTTGTTGAACATTAAATCAACGGACATGTTCCTGTTTAATCCAAACAGTCCTGAGTTCCAGCAGATGCAGCAACAGCAGCAGCAATCGCAGCAGGAAGAGGGGTTAAAACAACAGCAGCAACTTGAGTTCAATGCGGATATTACATCAAGACAGGTAAGCGTAATGGAAGGGCAGCTTGAGCTAGATGCAATTAAAGAACAGAACCGAATGATGATTGATGTTGAGAAGCAAGAGAACAAAGAAGAGGAGCAAGACAGTCGTTTATTGATGGATGTGGAGAAGCAAAACCACGACATGGAGATGAGCGAGAAAGAACTGGCTTTGGAGAAAGTTCAAAACAGAAACGTGAGTATAGGATAAGCGATGAGTATAAATCAGGAAGCACTTGAGGAGTTTGTAAAGAAAGCGAGTAGGGACAAGCACCAAAAGAAAAAAACGTGTAAGCAAGCGTTTGATGATTTCCAGAAATGGAAAGACGGCAAGGTAGATAAAGATACCACTTTACCGAGGCCACCCACGAGACTGCGCTGAGTAGTCTCTTAACTAACCACATAAGTGGAGTTGACATGAACAATAACGACGATTTGAGTTTGGGCGAGAAGGCAGAATTAGCTGACTCGGCGGTACAGCTTTTAGAGAGTACAGCTTTTAATACTGCGTTTGAGGAATTAAATGCCAGTTTAGTACAGCAAATACTTGCAACACCGCCGGATCAGGCAGAAGAGCGAGAGAGGCTATACATGATGTTCAAAGCGGGTCAGATGTTTGTTCAGCAGCTTGCTGGTCTGGTTAACAACTACAACTTGGCATTACCACAAGAAGTAGGTTAAAATAGGAGAAATTTGATGTCAGACGAGCAAACCGCACTGGACTCAACTGAAGTCGATAATAGTGACATTATCTCAAGACTTACGGCTGTACTGGAGTCAGAAGACCAAACCGAAGAGCCTAGTAACGAGGAAGAGGTAGCTGAAGAGGCTACTGACGAAGTAATCGAGGAGGATCAGGCACTTGAGCAAGAAGACGAGTTATCCGAGGAGGTCGAAGAAGACCCAACCGACGAAGACGCGGATGAAAGCGAAAAAGAACCTGAGTTAATAACCGAGGGTATGATCGAGGTAGATGGCGAGGCGCTGTCTGTTGAAGAGATTAAACTGGGTTATTTACGCCAAGGCGATTACACCAAGAAGACGCAAGCTGTTGCCGAACAGCGTAAGGCCGCTGAAGAACAAAGCAAGTCTTACGAATCCACACTTAGCGCCCTCTTAACCGCATCGGGAGCAGACCTTTCACGCTTTGATAATGTGAACTGGGAGCAAGCGGCGGTTGAAAACCCCGATCAATATAAGCAAGCGAAGGCTATGTACGAGCAGACGCAACAGACTTACAACTTTATAAAGTCTCAAGCGAACGATCATCAAAAGCGAGTTCAAGATCAACAACAGACACTGGTTAAAGAGAAAGCTGCCGAAAGTCTGACTGTCCTGAAATCTACAATCCCAAATTGGAATAATGATGTGTATTACGCAATTGGAGAATACGCTAAAAGCGCATTAGGTGTTTCTAGCGAAGAATTCAACGGTATTACCGATCATCGATCCATTACGGCGATGTACAAGGCTATGCAATTCGACCGGGCTAAATCGGAGACGCAAAAGAAAGTAAAAGCGTCACCTAAAAAAACTTTGTCGGGTCAGAAAAGCGAACCCAAGGACTTAGGAAAGAAAGAGACATATCGTAAATCAAGAGAACGTCTCAAGAAATCCGGTTCGATGGATGACGCGGTTCAAGCCCTCTTAAATAGAACCTCTTAATCAAGGAATTTTCAACATGGCTACAATTGCCGGAACATACAAAACTTACAATCAGGTAGGAAAGCGTGAGGATATAGAAGACATTATTTATGACGTGTCTCCTATTATGACACCTTTTACCTCTGCAATCGGTACAAGCACAGCAACAGCTACTTTGCACCAATGGCAGCAAGATTCACTTTCAGCCGTGGCCGCCAATGCCGCAGTCGAAGGAGCGGACGCCGGAGCTTCTAGCGTCGATCAAACAGAGCTAAAGAATGCATCAACCCAAATCTTTACCAAGGTTGTGCAGACTTCTGGAACTGCTGATTCTGTTGCTACTTATGGCCGAGGCGGTACTGAGCTTCAGTACCAAATCATTAAGAAAGGTAAGGAAATGCGTCGTGATATCGAGCACGCATTTGTCGGTGCTTTGCAAGCGGGTACTGCTGGAGCGGCTGGAGTTGCGCGACAGTTAAAGTCTGCACAGAACCAAATCAATGCGGCTACCACTAACACTGCTGGCGCTAACAGAGCGTTCACTGAGACTTTATTGCTCGATGTTTTGCAGAAATGTTACAACGAGGGCGGCGAACCTAACCAAGTACAAGTGACTCCATCTCACTCAGTCGTAGTTGCTAACTTTGCAGCTAGTGCTGGTCGAGAGCGTGACTTTGGTACAGGAACGACTATCACTAACGCTGTAAATATTTATGTCAGTCCTTTCGGACAAGTTTCAGTAGTAGTGAATCGCTTTCTTGCTGCTAACACTTGCCTTGTGCTTGACACTGAGTATTGGTCTCGTGCGGTTCTGCGTCCTATGCAGACTATCGTACTTGCCAAGGTCGGCGATAGCGACAAGCGTCAAATGTTGACTGAGCAGACTCTTGTTTGCGAAAACGACAAGGCGTCAGGTCTTATCGAAGCATTGACTGCTTAAATGATGAAACTGGGCAGTCCCTTCGGGGGCTGTCCTTTTATTTTTATTCTGAGGTACATATGTCAGACAAAATATTTGAACACATAGACCACAATCAAAATGATGACAGTCTAACGATATCTCATTCTCAGGATATCAGCGGTATTCTTGCTGAAAACAAACGCGCACGCGAAGCGGCTGAAGGGCAAAAGATGGGTGAAAACGTCCGTGTTGCCAGCATCCCCTCGGTGGTAGTAATGCAGTGGATGGAAGAGGGAATTAACGTCATGGCTCCCAACCGGGAAGACCAAAAGCGTATTAAAAAGAAACTTAATTCACCAGAGTGGGCGTATCTGCGAACAGGCGGTGGCCGATTATGAGTTTAACCACATATGACGGGCTTAAAGCCTCAATTGCTAACTGGTTAAACAGAACAGACCTTACATCAGAAATACCAGATTTTATTGCGTTGGCCGAAGACAGGCTGTCGCAAGAAGTACGCGTCCCTACTATTGAGAAGACAGCAGCAGTAATCTTAGACGCCAATGGCGCGGTAACCATACCCGCCGATTTTCTTGAACTTAAATATGCTTTTTATAACGAGAACCCATTAGAGCGTGTGAGCTTAACCGAGCTGCGCGGGTATGTTAAAACAAGCGGTGACCCTGTCATTTTTGCAAGAGAAGCAAGACAGTTTGTCTTCCAGCCTATTCCAACAATGACGGCAACCGACAGACTTATTTTTATTTACTATAAAGATGTCCCGGCTCTTTCGGCACTGAACCCAACAAATGAGCTGCTTGAGATGGCTCCCCAATTATACCTTTACTCTAGTCTTGTCGAGGCGTCGAACTTTTTAGGTTCTGACCCATCCCGGTGGGAGACGAGCTACCAAAGCGCGTTGAGTAGATTACTTCTCCACGCTCGATCCGCAGAGTTTGCCGGATCAACACCACAAATTTCTAGCGGGTATTAAATTATGGCAGGTTTTTACGAGTACGTTTCGCCCGACACGGTTAAGACAACGGTTTATGTGTCTGACTTTCAAGGCGACGGAACAACAACATCTTTTACGCTAACCGCAAATCCTTTTTCGGAAAACAACACCCAAGTTTACATTGATGGCGTGTACCAAGAAAAAACAGGGTATAGCGTACTAGGTACTGTCTTGACGTTTTCTCAAGCGCCGCCAAATTTAAGCGGTATTGAAGTTACTATGTTAGCTGCTGAAGAAATACAGATCGGAACGACGAGTGCTGACTTGGTGTCTTACACTCCGGCGGGCGCTGGAGCGGTTGTTACTGACGTTCAAACTGAGTTACGAAAGCAGAGTGCTTCTGATGGGACTGTTTACACTCCTGCTGGTACTGGCGCAGTCGCTACTACTGTTCAAACTAAGTTACGCGAGTCTGTAAGTGTTAAAGACTTTGGTGCAGTAGGCGATGGCGTGACGGATGATACAGCGGCTATTCAATCTGCTATTGATGCAGGAGGAACCGTATATATTCCAAGAGGCACATATCGAACAACATCTTCTTTAAATATATATGGGAAATGTTCTGTAATAGGCGATGGAATACAAGTAACAATTATTAAACCTGACCCTAGTGTTTATGAGGCAATACAGATCGGTAATGTAGCATTACAAATAGATGCTCATCAAGGCGTTATAAGCCGATTTACTGTTGATAGACAAGTAGTAAATTATACCGCATCGCCTGACAATGGAGGCTTAGTATTTTATTGGGCATTTGGGACATCTTGTTATGATGTAGAGTGCAGAGAATATAAATATAATTTTTGGTATAAACCGCAAAATGCACAGGGTGTTGCTTATGTGCAAATGTTTAATGTTACGGCTGTTGGCGGTTACTATAACGTATTTTGGAACCCCGATACTGGGGCAGGAATTCCAGGATATGCTAATGAAATTACTTTCTGGGGCGGCAGAATGCTGACTAGGGCCAATACCGACACGAATATACATTGGAATGGTGGCACAGGTGGGAGATTTTCAAATGTATCTGCTGAGGGTAATGGTAGTCAGGCTTTTTATATTGGCGGTAATGGTAATTTTATAGAGCAATGTAGAACAGAAGGTACTTGGTCTGTTGACGATATAGTTGTTGATGCTGGTGCAAACCGCACCATGATTTTTAACCATGATTTTTACACAACCATTACAGATAATGGTTCAGGTACAACGTACTTGACTCATAATGATGGAAATCAGTTTTCTCAAGTTGCAGGTGGTGCGGCAAATCCCACGGTTACAGTAGATCATACTTCTGGAGCCGCTGACACTGCATTATTAATAAATAGTAATAGATGGGGAGCAACAGATTATAGTTGGAAAGCGTTTGAATCTGCTACTGGAAATAATGCAGGATATTTGACAACGCAAGGCACAATGTTTGCAAGAAGAACGTACTCCACTGACGAGCATGGCTGGAATCCTGTCCCATTAAAGCTAGCAAATTACCATTTATGGGTCGATTCATCTGGTCGGCTTCGGATTAAAAGTAGTGCTCCATCAAGTGATACTGATGGAACTGTTGTTGGCACCCAAACATAAGGATTTAACATGAGCATTAAACAAACTGGTGGCGTTTTTGGCCGCAACCCAACATTCAATGATGTCACTATTGATGGCACCTTAACCTTTGATGGCGATATAGATATTAACTCTGATCTAAAGATTGATGGTGATTTAGAGGTCAACGGTAAAACCACTATAAATAACGGTTCCGAGAGTATTGCTATTGCGGCAGTTAATACTGCTGGAAACAATAATATTGTAATGGCTAACAGCGTTGGCTCCTCAAAGATAATGACTAACGGTGCTAACCTTTGGCTATATACCGACGGAAATGCAAGCAGTGCAACTGCATCAGGTGCTACATTAGGTTTTCAATTAGATGGATCGCAAAATGCTAGATTGCCCTATGGCAACCTTATAATAGGCACCTCTGGCAAAGGCATAGACTTCTCTGCTACTGCTGGCACTGGCACCTCTGAGCTACTTGATGATTACGAAGAGGGTACATGGACTCCGGCTACATTTACAAATTGGTCTACCGCACCTACCATTTCAAATGCCACTTATACTAAAGTTGGTCGCCAAGTAACTGTGCGAATGCAAGGTTTGAATGGTGTTGCTTCAGCAAACGGAAAAATTGCTGGACTTCCTTTTACATCTGGAACATCTTCTACTGCTTTATTCAAAGACCATTCAGGACTCGCACTTTATGCCTTTGCTGGTTTGCCCGGATCATCTACTGAAATAAATAGCATGACTGCTGTGGATTTTACAGGCGCATTTTGGGATATGACTTGCACATATTTTGTTTAGAGAATAAATCATGGCACTAGCTAAATTTTGTTTAAGGAATAAATCATGGCACTAACTAAAGCAACAAACTCTCTTATTTCTGGCGCGGTTGCTAATGTCCTAGATTTTGGGGCAGACCCCAGTGGGTCAACAGATAGCACATCTGCTATTCAAGCCGCTATAGATTCTTGTGCGACAACAGACCGTACAGAAGGAATTCCTAACACGCCTGTATCAAATCAAGTTCACATTCCGGCAGGTACATATCTTGTTAGCGCATCCTTAAATGTAACATCATATCTAAACATTACTGGTGCAGGGAGACAAACCACCTTTATTAAATCTTCCATCACTAATGGTACTGCTGTGTTTAATATACAATACAGCACATCGGGATTGTCTCAAAATTATAATAGAATTTCAGACTTTACGATTAACGGACAAGGAAACAATACGCAGGGAATTTATGTTGCTTTTGCAAATAGATTTGAACTAAGCAGTGTTCAAGTTATGAAGTGTGCTAACAGAGCACTTTATTTGCAAGGTGGCGTAATAAACACAATTAACAATTTTTACTCTTGGGACTGTGGCTCTTTAACAGAACCAGCAGTTTTACTATATGGGGCTTCTCCTGCATTTGGCCCCAATGCCACAACTTTTATGGGTGGTGAGGTTTACGCAAGTCCAAATATCGGTATGCACGTTCAAGAATGTGTCAGTTTGAATGTTTGTGGAATGACCTTTCAAGCTAACGAAGGCAATGCCATTCTAGTTACAAATGGATTGCAAATTCAAATTGATGGTTGTTACTTTGAAGTGAACAAGGACGATATTAAACTTTTAAATACTGTCTCTTGCTCTGTAACTAACAATCTTTTTGCTCTCCCTAAAGCTGGATACACAGCTTTTATTGTCCTGAACAAAATGACAAATGGTGAGATTTATGGAAATGAATTTCAAGTTGGCAAAAATGCTATAGGGCAAACAACAGAAATAGGCTCACTTCTATTTGACCAATCGCATGTAGGTAACAACTTTGGCACCCAGCCGTTACCTATTGATGCCGCTATACTTGCACTTGCGAATAACAACGGTAGTATTATTGAGCGGTGGGATGCAACCTCATACGGAAATGCGGTGTATGGAAGAAATATCTTTAAGTCTAGGACATACCATGATGATAGTGTGTATATGTTAACGGCAGGAGATACTTTTAATTGGATAGATTCGGGTGTTATTTGGAGGACAGGTACGGGAAGCCCTGAGGGTGGGATTACGGCTCCAGTCGGGTCAATGTTTACTCGTTCGGATGGCGGCACAAGCACGACCCTATATGTAAAAGAAAGCGGAACAGGAAATACAGGATGGGTAGCAAAATGAAAATTTATAGAGATATTAATGGACACCTTATAAATATTGGTGAATGGGAATATAAAATTGAAGATGGTATCGAAAGCAACCCACTACCAGAAGGCTCTTATGAAGATCAAGCAAGTATTGTAACTGGATTAGATGGTGGATTGTATTTGTCTGGTGATTCAAAAGATTAATACCCCTAGAGGGTGGACAGGCCAATTTTGGCGATAAACTAAGGAAATAAACATGGCACTTTCAGAAGTAACAATAAACGATAAGATAGAAGTATTACATTTGGCCGCAGGATACCCAGTAGTACAGGTACGCACTGCAAATATTATTAGCAAAGACGATCAAGAAATATCAAGAAACTTTCATCGTCATGTTCTTACACCTGATGCAGACCTTTCTAGTGAAGATGCTGATGTTGTAGCAATTGCTGGTGTTGTATTTACAGATGAAGCTAAAGCCGCATATCAAACTCACTTAGACGCGCAAGGAGAATAAGATGACTACTTACGTTACTAAATCGGCTGTTGACGCCGCAAATGAGTTCACCGATGTTAGAACTTTTTCTGGTGATTTTAGTTTCTCAATCAGTGGAACTTTAGGCAGTGGCACTAAAGTTACTGTGCAAAAAAGCTATGACGGAACAACCTTTCTTGATACTGATGTGTTTACTAAAGTCGGTGAGTTTGTGGGCTATGAGCCTGAGCCTCAAGTTCGCTATCGCGCAGGAATTAAAACTGGCGATTTATCAGGCAGCAGCAGCCTAACCCTACGATTTGGTGGGCCACAACACTCCGGCAACGGTGTTGACTTTAACTAATCACTGCGAGAAAGGATAAACTCATGGCAAAAGCAGGGCTATACGCCAACATTGCAAAAAAACGAGCGCAAGGCAAGAAGCCGCGTCCACCGGGAGCCGCAGGAAGACCTACGGCTGCTGACTTTAAAAACGCAGCCAAGACTGCTAAGAAGAGAAAATAATAAGGGTGGATGGTAATGACTGAAGAATCTAAAAGCGCAATCGATGTTGTGGCGGCAAGCACTGGGATTGCAAGCCTGTTTACTTGGTTGCCTCCGATGGCGTCACTTCTCACCATTGTTTGGATGGCTTTAAGAATTTATGAATCAGACACGGTTCAAAAAATAATAGGCCGCAAGTAATGGGTATTTTGAGTACGATTTTAGGTAGTGGCGATGTGATCGGTAAAGGCCTAGACCTTATCGATTCTATGCATACTTCAGAGACCGAAGCTATAGAGGCTAAAACTAAGGCTAAGACAGATTTGTTAACTAGCTACGCGCCGTTTAAAGTCGCCCAGAGATACCTTGCTTTAATGTTTGGTTTTACTTTTGTAGGTTCTTATTTAATGGTTTTAATGCTGTTCTTTATGAATCGGGATATTAGCGCAGTCCAAGAAATAATATCAGCATTCAAAATAGATTGGATAACGCTTTCCATTGTAGGATTTTATTTTGGAGGCGGTGCGTTTGAGGGAGTTTTGTCTAAAAAAAGAGGTAAGTAACGCCCTATATTTGGATAAAGTTACAACATACTGTAGAATATACAACTATGACTCGTGACGATGCTTGGATTGGTGTTGCCGGGGAGTTTCTAGCCGCCAGCGTGCTGCAACGTCGATTTAAGACGATAGCAACTGCATCATCCTCCAGCCCTTATGACCTCATTTTAGAAAATTATTCCGGCGCTTTTTATAAGTGCCAAGTTAAGTCAACGTGGTACGTTCAAGAAATTAATGGCAATTTTTATTGGCAGTGGCACCCCTCAAGAGACAGCAAGAAAAGTTACGAGAATAAAGATGTAGATTTTTTTGCATTTGTAGCATTGCCAATACGAGCTGTTTTTTTTGCAGTCACACCGGATGTAAAAAGTAGCGTTTTTAGAATTAAAAAAGACGCGTTAGATATTGTGATTGAGGAACAATCTTTAGAGAAGGTATTAGAAAATCTGTATGAGTGATTACAAATATTTTTCATTAGACGAGTTTGTTTGCTCCGAAACCGGAGAGCAAGATATGTGTCCAGAGTTTTTAAAGGCGCTTTCTCACCTCCGTCAGATTTGTGATTTTCCATTTGTGATTACCTCCGGTTTTAGAAGTAAAAATCACAGCGCAGAAAAATCAAAGAAAACACCCGGCACGCATACGCAGGGTATTGCAGCAGATATAAAAGTTTCAGGAGGCGCACAGCGTTTAGCACTTGTCAAACACGCTTCAGCAATGGGTATGTCTGTCGGAGTAGCAAAAACTTTTGTGCATGTCGATATTCGGAAGACTCCAGCGATGTGCTGGTGCTATTGAAAATAAACAGAGTAGGAAAAACAAATGGGTCTTGAAGCAAATACTAGTTCGACATATATCAACGGGTTGGTCGGCACAAACCCGACAACCGCTGATCCGCTGAGTGAAGGAGATAACCATCTTCGTCTAATAAAAGACGTTTTGAAGAGAACTTTTCCGTCTGTAACTGGCGCTGTGACCGTTTCTAATAATCAAATTAACAATGGTATAGCCGACACATCTACCGCGACTAATGTCGCAACGCCATCTACGCTTGTAAAGCGAGACGCCAGCGGGAATTTTTCAGCAACCGTGATTACGTCAAATTTTGTAGGTAATCTTATTGGCGACATGCAGGGCGACATCTATGCGTCTAATGGCATTAATAGAATATTAAACAACGGCACTGACGGAACCGATGCAATCTTTACTGGGACGGCCACAAAAGCCTCTGCGATTGAAGTAGACGGGGTTTCAGCCGATGTCGAGCACCGAATGGTATTTGGTGAAGATAATGACGGCATCAACGCACCAGAGTATTTATATAAAGATTCAGCCGCTAATTTCACTTACAACCCATCGACTAATGCACTAACCGCTGGCTCTTTCGTTGGCGCTGTTGCTTTATCAAACGTGACAGGGCTGCAATCGGCACTTGATGCAAAAACCACATTGTTGGCCGTATGGCCTATTGGCTCTATATATACCTCTGTTACTTCAGCTAACCCAAGCACCCTGTTCGGCGGTAACTGGGAAGCCTTTGGTGCTGGACGCGTTCTAATTGGATTAGATTCCGCAGACACTGATTTTGACGCAGTAGAGGAGACCGGCGGCGCTAAAACACACACACTAACAACCGCAGAAATGCCATCACACACGCACACCTTTACTGCCTTTCAAACAATTTCTGGCTCTAACAACCGCACAGGCGGCGGCGCACTGTCTGCAAGCGCCTCTAGTACAACAGCGTCAACTGGCGGCGGCGGTGCTCACAACAACGTACAGCCTTATATCGTCGTTTATATGTTTAAAAGAATTGCAGATTAATGGCTTTTATCCCGCTAAGAAACATTGGCGCTGGCGGTATTGTTACCGACCAAGACCCTTACGATTTGGAACTTACACAATTTCCAGTGGGTGATAACGTAAGTTTTCATGAGGGGCGCATTGGCAAGTCGCTTGGACACAGCGAGAGAGTCAGCACATCTTATGCGCCAACTCACATACAGGGCTGGATGGCTCAAACAACAAACACAGTAATTGTTGGAACACTCAATAAAATTTATAGATTCAACGGCACCACTGTGACCAATGTGTCTAAAACATCAGATGCATTTAACTACACTAACAGCCCACGGTGGCAGTCGGCGCAGTTAGGTACTGCGGTGATGATGAACAATGGCAGTGATGTCCCTCAGTTTATGCAGCCGGACGCAACTAGATTTCAAGACCTTACTGCGTGGCCGTCAGGTGTTAAGACTCAATGCTTAAAACCGTATAAGTCTTTTCTTGTCATGGCTGGGTACGAGGCAACAAGCACAAAGCACCCGTTTACGGTTCGGTGGTCTGACGAGTATGAGCCTACTGGAGTGCCAACAGATTACTCCATTAGTAGCACTACAAATTTAGCCGGTGAGAACACATTAAGTGGTAACAATGGCGATCTTATAGATCAATTGACGCTAAATAACTCGCAGATTATCTACGCTGAACGCGGCGTGTTTGCGATGGATTTTATCGGCGCACCGTTTGTGTTTTCATTTCGTGAAGTGTTTAGTGATGACGGCATTATAAACAGAGGAGCTTGTGCAGAGTTTATGGGCAAGCACTTGGTCGTTGGACACAATGACATCTATGTGCACGATGGGAATCAAAAGCAAAGTATTGCTGAGAAGCGCGTGCGACGGACTTTTTTCAACGCGATAACTGATACACGCGGTATTTACTGCCAAACCGTAAACGACAGGTCTGAGATTTGGATTTGTTATTCTGACGTTAACGCGTCTGACTCACAATCCGCTAACAGGGCGCTCGTATACAACTGGGTGCAAAATGCCTTTACGTTTATAGATTTACCGGATCTAAGAGCACTGTCTATCTCGGAGAAAATGGGCGTCACCTTTGGCAACTGGAACAATGTAGTCGGCACATGGGATAACACGACCGCGTATTGGTCAAATATATCTCAAAGCACAGAAGCTAACGCTTTAAAGCTTTTCGGTGCTGGGTACTCAGCCTCAAAAGTTTACACGATGAATGACACGCACGCAGCCGCTGGCACGCCAATTCTTGCCACGCTAGAGGCAACTAAAATTGATCTTGATCAGGTCATAGGTAAAGCGACGAACACGATTAAAAAGATCAACGGAATACTCCCACAGATCGATGGTCAGGGTACTGTGGAAATCAGCGTTGGATCGAGTATGTCACCACAGGACGGCGTTACCTGGGGTGATCCTCAAACTTATGACATAGAGTCGGCTTATAAGATTGATGTCAGATCGTCCGGTCGATACTTAGCCTTAAAAGTTGAAAGCAATAGCGCCTCTGACTACTGGCGACTGACCGGGTTAGATATTGACATTAGCGAGGTAGCGGCACGATGAGTTATCTGCCAACAACCTCATCGGCTCAGAGCTTACCGGATATTAAAAACTGGATATCCGGTGAGCTTGTGAGGATTTCAAACAATTTTACAACATCAAGACAATCTTTAAACATACCCGTCATCAATGCAGCACCCGCAAAGCCACAGGTGGGCGATGTTGTTTTTGCTGACGGCACTAACTGGAACCCAAGTGGTGGTCGTGGACTTTATTACTACGACACAAGCTGGGTAAAAATAGCATAGGTACATATCATGGGAATGTTTAGCTTCGGTAAAAAGAAGGCTGAAAATAGTTCAAGTTCGTCAACATTTGTTGATCCGAATCAATCACCCTACTTGCAGGACATCTACGGTCAAGCGCAGCAGCTTAACGCGCAAGGGATGCCCGTTGAGGGCGTTGCCGGGATCAACGGAATGTTGGGTGGTGCGCTTGGCACAGCTTACGGTGCTGGCGGTATGCAAGCCGGTGTTGGCGCTAACATGATGGCGTCCGGCGCTAATGCGACCCAAGGCACAGGTATGGCGTTGAACTATGCGGGTGGCGCGATGGGTAGTAACGCTCAAGGTGGCATCAACACTGCGATGGGTGCGGGTCAAGGCATGGCAAACATGGCGGGTATGGCCGGTGCTGCTAACAACCGTGGGTTTAACGCTAATAACGCTGGGCAGTACATGAACAACAGCTTGTTAAATAGCCAGATAGATGCTGCCAGCACAGACGTTGTGCGTAATCTTCAAGAAAATCAATTAACAGGGATCGCATCTAACGCTGCGGGTTCTGGTAACTCTGGGTCTAGCAGGGCGGGTGTTGCCGCCGGGATTGCCGCACGAGGCGCTGGCGACCGTATTGGCGACATATCGGCAAGCATGAGAGGCCAAGCGTATAACACTGGCCTTGGTATTGAAGCTAACCGAGCCTCACAGAACGCGGGGTTCCAGCAGCAAACTAACTTGTCGAATCAGGGCGCGTACAACAGCATGATGCAGTATGGCGCTGGCATGGGTCAGAGCGCGTACAACACCAATCAGCAGAACCAACAGTTTGGTGCAAACTTGGCTGGGCAGTTAGGCCAGCAAGGTTATGGCAACATGATGTCCGGCGCTAACATGATGAATCAAGGCATAGGAATGCAGCAGGGCGCGGGTCAGTACATGCGCGATTACGATCAGCAGCTTCTCAACAATCAGTATCAACAAGCCATGTCTCCGTTTAACAGCTTAAACTTCTACTCTCAGCTAGTGGGTGCTCCAAACAATCTAAGCGAGTCAGAATCATCAGGTAAGTCCAGTGGTTTCAACATGAGTGTGAGTGGGGGCGAGTAATGAGTATTTTTGATATTTTTACAAACAAGGCGGCGTTGTCAGAGAGTGACTCCTTTGTTGGTGCACTGGACACGGGGCTAGAGGATTACAAGGCTCAACTTGAAGCCATGCCAGCTTTTCGTCCAGCCGTCAATGCAAATGGGGTGACTAACCCAAGGCAGATGCAGTACGCTCAAAACAACTTGATCCATGACGGTAATGGCGGGTATTACTCCCCAGAGCGAATGGAGAAGTTACAAAAGTACAATCAGCTACAAGCTGTAAAAGATCAGCAAACAGCGGCATACGAGCGAAAGTTAAATAACCCACTATTTAACATAAAGGACTTGGGCGCTGACATCTTTAGAAACACCGTTGGCCTCGTACCTAACATGCTTTCCGGGTCAGAGGGTTATGACCCAAGCCAGCGCGAGACAAGCAACTATCGGACTGCAATTAGCGGCCTTGTGCAAAAGCAACAGGACGCGTTATCAGGTCTCAGCACTGCAAGAAAAGAAAGAGCACAAGCATTTATTGGCGGTATCCGTAAGCCTATTGGGACTGCTGTCGTGGATAGTTTTGGTAATTTAGGAATACCTACCACCGACTCTGTTGAAGGCGGTGTGAGATTTGACCCTATATTAACGCAAGACGGGTCAGTAGTAGGTAAACCAAGAAACACTATGGTTGCTTTAGGCGGCGGCGGGCAAGGCTTTATTGACTTATCTAGCCCAGATAGTCCTGTCCAAACTGTCGTTTCTTCAGCAGATGCGACAAGTGCAAACGCTAGTTCGGCTGGGGCGCAAGTTGTTTCTACTGCTTTAGCAGAGGATGCTGTAGGCGCAGTTATAAATCTAGAGTCTACTCAAGCTAATGCAAGAACTATGAGCGATTTGTTTAGCAGAATACGCAACCACCGGGGAAGAGAGGCTGTTCTTGACAGTAACCTTGGAACATTGAACCCGATGCTGCGAATTCCAAACAGCGCAGAGCTTGATTTTAACTCTATTCTCAAAGAGTTACAGGGCGATGTGTTTATGACGGCGTATAAAGGTCTGAAAGGCGGTGGTCAAATTACTGAAATTGAGGGAGAAAAGGCAGAGCAAGCCATTCAGAATATGACGCTGAATCAGAGTAAAGAACAGTTTATGGAGAGCCTAGACATACTTGAAAATATTGTTATGCAAGCCACTAGAGAGGCTACAAACAAAGCCAATAAGTTAAAGGTCTCAAAAACATCTACGGGCGTCACTTACCAAATCGTTAATGATTAAAAGGGTTCAGAAAAATGCCAAAAATAGTCATTGGAAATAACTCTTTTCTTGTTGATGAAAGCTTTAACGCTTTACCCGATGAGCTTAAAGAGGAAACCATTAACGAAATGGCTGCAAGTGTGCAGTCCTCGCAAAGTTTAAATGTCTCAGAAACCCCTGCTCAAAAGCAAGATCGTATTAATCAAGAGGTCTTGCAGTATGGGCGCATGATGGAGCGACAGGATTTAGATCAGACGGTTTCTGGTATGAATCCACTGCACAAGTTTGCAGCCTCTGCCGGTGTACAAGTCAACAAGGTTGGCTCTGGTATCGCAGACCTAATGGGCATGGGTTCTGGTGAAGAGGGTGCTCGTCGCCTTGAGCAGACTAACGACGCTCTCGCAGCAGACTCACCGGCTTTAAACATGACCGGTCGAATGGCTGGCGGTGTTTTAATGGCTGCGCCTTTAGCCCTTGGAGCCGAGGCTGCTATCCCAGCAGGGTTAGGCATGATGGGTCGTGGCGCTTTAGCTACTGGATTAGGCGCTATTGAGGGCGGTGTTGAGAAACCGTTTAGCGACGAGACGCGAGTCGGTAACACGTTGATTGGAGCGGCTGCGGGTATGGCGTCCGAGCCTTTATCTATGGCGCTACAAGCCGGGCTTAAAAGAATACCGTTTGGGGCTTTAGCTGATTTTGCAGTAGGAAAGAGCAACTCTGTAAAAGAGAGTATTGAAAAATCAATGCGTGATGCCGGTATGGATTACAGCACCTTAAAGCCTGAGACCAGAAAAATACTAGAGTCAATAAACCGCGCTGATGATGTGGATGTTGCCATCAAAGAGGCAATGGAAACTGAGTACGGGTTTAAGCTTACCGCCGGTGAGCAGAGCGGTGACTTTGCACAGCTATCAGCGGAAAGTTCAGCGGCGCGTCAGTCACAAGCCGCTGGCGATTCAATGCGTGATTTTAAAATAGAGCAAAACCAAGCCATAACAGAGGCCGGTGACCGCATGGCTCTTGAGGCCGGTGGTGAGATACGAGGTAATGAGCAAGTAGGTACTGTTCTTAAAGATGCTTTGGGCGATGCCAAGAGTCAAGACAAGAAAAATTACAAAGCTCTTTACGATGCCGCAAAGGATATGGCTCAAACAAATGACATAGAGATGCCACTGGATCAGTCAGTGATTGCCGATGCATTTTATAATGTTGCAAGAGAAAGCGTCAGCACGCACGAAGGACTACTTAAAGACATAGGCCGTGAGCTGGCTCGTCTTGATGTATTAGACCCGGAAGAATTTGCTAAAGACATACCCTTTGGTATTCCTGATCTGGACACAAAGGCGCTAGGTGTTGATAACGCTGAAGACTTTATGAAGTTTCTTAACAGTAAGTATTCAGCAAGCGATCCTGCTGGCAACAGAATATTAGCCATGATAAAGGACGCTGTTGAGTCTAACGCTGATGATGTTATTGCAAGGTCACTTGACACTGTAGATGGTGTGGCTGCTAGAGAGTTTTTAGATGTAGCCAAAGCAGCGCGTGCCGCCAATAGAAGCTACCGTGGTCTGTGGGAAAACAAGGATGTGCTGCAATCACTCACAGGCTTAAAGAATCAAAGCACAGAGCCTTTGAAGACTGCAAGTGATGTTGTAAAAGTTATCATGCAGAAACCAGAGAACGCTCGTAAAGTGATCGCTGAACTGCAAAGCCGTGGAAGTGAACAAGCTGTTGCTGATCTAAGAACCTACGTCTTAAAAGACATAATGGAAGGTTCTATAAACCCAAATATTCCTACAGGTGACTTAGGGTTCTTTAGCGGCGCTAAATTGACAAACGCGATAAAGAAAAACAAAGCATCTTTAGAGGCTATTCTTACACCCGAACAAATGTCACAACTAAAAGCCTTTGAGGTTGGCGTTGGTAAGGCTACTAACAAGCCAGCCGGTGCGGTTAATTACTCTAACACTGCAAGTAAGATTGCTGACATGCTTATGAGTGGGTTAGGTCGGACTCCTGTTCTTGCACCATTGGCGGGATTAAGCGACATCGGAGCAAACAGCACTATAAAGCAAGCGTTAAAGTCGGGCCGCGCTCCGGTCGATCACATCCTTAAATTAGACGGCAACCATGTGAAGCTTAACGCCTTACTGCGCCAAGTTATTAATCAAACCGAGTTTACCAGTGAATCAGCACTAGCTGAGTCGGAGTAGCATACCTATGGGAATTTTAAACGCTGTCCGAGCTGGGTTAGAGGAAGGTGCTAAACGAATCAAAGCCTACCATGGCTCTCCCCATGATTTCGATAAGTTCTCAACTGAGAACATTGGAACCGGTGAGGGCGCACAGGCATACGGTCACGGCTTGTACTTTGCCGAGCGTGAGGGTACGGCTAAAAGCTATAGAGATGCTTTGTCCAAAAAGGGAAAGACTGATCAACAGGATAAGGTCTTTGCGGATGGCACTGAGGTGTTTGGTGTTGAACAAGAGATGGGTCGTGATATAGCTGACGGATATATGTCTTTTGATGATTATGAAAAATATATTATTAATGAGCCAAACGCGCCGCAAGAATACAAAGATGCTTTAGAAAGCCTAAGAGGAAAAGAATTAAAGATAGACAATGGCGGTAAGATGTACGAAGTTAATATTGATGCCTCGCCAGATGATCTTCTTGATTGGGATAAACCCCTAAGTCAGCAGTCGCCAAAAATAAAAGAGATTTTCCCTCCAGAAAAATATCCTGAAAGTTTTGACGGTCGATCTATGTATATGCAAATTGCAGGGAGCGCATCAACAGGGAAAAACCGTGCCTATGTTGTGGGTGGTACAACAGAGTCTGCGGCGGCAACGTCAGCTAAATTAAATGATATGGGCATCAAAGGCATTAAGTACGCCGATGCTCAAACTCGTTTCTCTCCCAAAGGTAGAACGAATAACTACGTCATGTTTGATGACAAGACCATTGAGATAGCGCGTAAGTACGGCGTCTCTATGCCAGTAGCGGGAGCGATCCTTGCTGGCACTATGACACCAGAAGATGCACAGGCTGGCGCGTTGTCTACTGGCAAAAGAATTATTGATTCTGGGTTTTCAAAGGCTATGGGCGGCGGCTCAGACCGGGTGGGTGTTTTAAACAAGCTTGAGACTATGCAAACGGGTATTACTGATCGATCAATGGGCGATATACCAAATGTAAATCTTTATGATTTTGAGGGTAGTCCATATCTTTTAACTCAGTCTGATAGATCGGCAGCCGGTGGTGTATTAGAGTCTATACACGGTAAAGATATAGACCCTGTAGACCTAAGAGGCGGAAGAGATTTTATGTTTGATCCTCCGTCTGAGGGTCAAGTTTGGGCGTCTGACCCCAGCGTTATTAAAACCATGCATAACAGAGCTAACGCTCTTAAAAAAGAATACGGTGCTGACCCATTGTTGTTGCCTTTCACGATGGCGCCAACCGGGATTGATTTTGCCACAATGCCTTTAGACACAATGATCAATTACGCTCGTCAGGGTATGAATAAATCTAATCTTAAAAAAATGGATCAAGGGATTAAAAAAATAATACCTGAGTGGCTGGGTGTTGCCAACCCGAAATCCAACGACATCTTTAGGCAAGTACACGGAAGTAAAAGAAAACTAGTTGAAGACTTTATTGATAAAAATTTCCGCGATGTAAAGGGTGGCCTGTCGATGGGTGAGGCAAGAGCTGCTACTAGTGATTCTGCTCAGTATGTAGACACCGCTGGATCCTTAAAAAACATTGGAAGAATAAAGGCTGACTCAAGTCTAATAGCCGATTCGGGACACCCAACATATGTTGGGGGTTTGAGCGGTGAGGGTTTAGGTGTTTTAAATGAAAATTTAAATGCTAGAATATTTGCAGAACATAACGGTCGTGCTCTACAAAACGACATGAGTGACATTAGGTCTCTAGGAATGCGCCATCAATATTCACAAGGGATCATAGACGAAAAGCTTCTTAGAAAAATATACGACAATACCGCAGTTAAAGGGGCAGCGGCTGGAGGAGTTCTTGCTTCAGGTGGCGCAAACGCAAATGTACCTTCAGCCTCTTCACAGGACGGTCTTTTAAAAGACACTGGCGATGTGCTAGGTGAGATTATGGCGGGTGCAAACCGAGGTGTTGTTGACGCTTTGAACTTCTTTACCGTCGATCAGGTCAACGCAATAAGCCAGCTTTTGGGTAGTGATAAGCGAGTTCCTACGTTATATGATGTACCTCAAATTAAAGACGCCACCTCCGGTAATTTCATGGAAAAAGGGGCGCTGAGACAAGCGGTAAGACAAGGCAGTGAGTTCCTTTCTCCGATTTAAACTGGTCTGTCCAGTCAGTGATGGGATTTTTAACAACTTAAACACTCCCCCTAAGCTCCCCCGCGACGCTTTAAGTCATTGATCTATATGGTAATCCACCCTATCGAGCATGGGTGCGACACAGAATTTTCTGTTAATTTTCAATCACTTAGCTCCATATGGGTACATTTTCATCCACTTTTGATAATGATGTAAGTCGTTGATTTTCAACGATTTATCACTTTACTCCATCATTGTTTTTTTTCGTACTCCCCCGCGAGCTCCCCCAAAAGAGAGCGTGAAACCGTTTGTTTACGCGGGTGTGCAATCATACAACAACTAAAAGTTGACAGCAACTCCCCCAAATTGTAGAATAAATCGATTATTTTAGAGAATTTGAGCATGGGTGTTATTGAAAAGAGAAGCACTAAAGCCGGTGTTACCTATCGCGTACAAATCCGTAAACCCGGTGAAAAGGCTATTAATAAAACTTTTTCTAAAAAAACTGTAGCTACAGCATGGATGTCAAAAACAGAAGCTGATATCGAGCGAGAGGTGTATCGGGAAGACGAGCAGTTATTTAGTGAGATTCTCAGGAGATACATTGTTGAGATTGGCTTAGTAAAACCGTTTGGCAGAAGCAAATCACACAGTTTAAGTTTTTTAAAAGATGAGTTAGGGCATATAAAGCTCAAAGATTTAACATCGGGTGTTTTGTACCGTTGGGCATTAAAAAGAAGTCAATCTTGCGTCCCCTCCACAGTAATGATGGACATGAGTTACATCGGTGTTGTGCTATCAACCGCTGAAGAGATGTGGGGCTGTAAGCCTAAATTTGATGAATATAAAAAAGCAATGAGTACGCTAAAAAAGCTTTCGGTTATAAGCCCAAGCGATGAGCGGGATAGGCGAATAAGCGATGAGGAGTTTAGTGAAATACTGGCTCATACTAATACTGGATTACCACTGGTTGATTGGACGTTTTTCTCTTTATCAACCTCAATGCGCGTCGGGGAAGTTAGTGAGCTGTTATGGTCTGATTTATCTTCAGACGGTAAAAGCATAATTATCAGACAGCGTAAGCACCCTAAGAAAAAAAGAGACGATAAGGTTCCGCTGTTACCAATAGCGCAGCAGATAATCGCTAGGCAAACAAAAGAGCAATCAGACCGTAAAGTTTTAATTGGTAAAGATAAAAATAAAAAATGGGTAAAAGCTTCTGAATTAATATTTCCACAAAACCCTAAATCTATAACGACTGCGTTTAGACGAGCAAGACAAGCGTCAGGCGTTGAGGATGTGCGGTATCACGATATACGGCATGAGGCCATATCAAGGCTTTTTGAGTTAGGATTCGACTCAATGATTGTTGCTGTATTTTCCGGCCACAGAGATATCAATATGCTACGAAGATACACGCATATGAACGCTAATAAAATATTAGCAATGATGGCACCTAAAAAAGCTTAACTACGTTTAATAAAAATTGACATTTACCACATTAGTGTATAGCTTTAACCACTAATGAATAGTGAATGTTAAAATTTTTATCGCGGTTTAAGCTGCTCAATTAACTCTTTGAGATAAAACTCAGCTTTAAGCAAGTCATTCATTTGCTGTTGAGCGTCATCTGTGTGCTTGTGACGCCAGCGATGGAGATACTTTTTGATGTTACCTTCAAGGAAGTACTGGTAACCGTCACCCAAGGAGTCTTCGAGGTATCGTAAGCACTCAATAGACCCAAAGGTGTAGTGGTTTGGGTTGTTAACTTCTTCATTCTTTTCAATTTTAATCAACGACATTATATTATAATTCCATCTTTAGGTTGTAATCAAAGTCATTCCTAACTCGCGCTTCTGGTCGAAAAATGCAGCCACGACAGCCTTATCTGCGACTCTCTTCTTACCTAGTTTATAGGTAGGGATTGGGAAATTTTCCCTATGCACTGAATTGTGCAAGCCCTTGACCGACATACCTAAAAGGTCTGCGAGCTCGGGCATTTGGTAGTATGGTCTGTCCATTTATATTTCCTTTTATTTTCTGTTAATTGTGTATAGTCTGCCTTTTTTGGCGTGCTCTGCGGCTATGGCTTCTGGAACTTCTATAAAGTCATAACACACATCGGCGTCTTCGTACTTACAGGCGCAAACCGACACTACACCATTGGACTGCGCTGTTAACTTAAACTCTTGTCCTTTTTCGGTCTTACTGACCGCCGGATAGACACTGTATTTCCGTATTACGCCATCGTTAATCACTGTTACATCAGACGTATCATTACTGTCGCGATTAAATGCAACGGTGCCACCGGCCTCAAAAACAAAACTAACAAACGCATACAAACTGGCGTCTTGTTTCTTCGATACTTCACGATAAGAACTAATTTGTTCTTGATCCGATCCCATATTCAACCAAATGTACTCAACGTCTAGTATCTCCGCTAATTTCTTCACAGCGTTCGGTCTCGGCCTTGTCTCTCCAGCCATCCACTTTCTCACTGCTTCCTGACTAACGCTCATTAACTTTGCGAGAGTCACTTGTTGTCCATGACCATACTCTGGTATTAACGTGCTCTTATTGCACGCATCCACCAATCTATCTTTAAAGGTATTCACTGTATTCACCGTGTCTATTTATTTATTTAATTAATTATTTATTTATTCATTCATTAATTTAACAATAAACGTCCCCGATCTACAAGATCACTCCACCACAACATTTGGGTCGTTAAGAACCCTGCGGCTGAAACAGCGCTGTAATAATAAGTTTCCATATGTGTATTCATAGCTTAATTCTGCCACTGCAAATACAACCTGTCAACTTTTTGTTGTTTTTAATCCCTTAACAAAATCTAGCAACGCGTTTTGTCCGTCCTCCTTTTGCATCAATGTGTCCAGTACACGGGCGTCAGCGGTGTTTTCAGACAGTATATGAATGACGCGCACCGGCTTAGTTTGCCCTTGCCTGTGTAAGCGTGCATTAAACTGCTGGTATAACTCCAGTGACCAGTTCAAACCAAACCACACAATCACGCTGCCACCTCTCTGTAAGTTCAGGCCATGACCCGCGCTTGCGGGGTGACAGAGCATCACGGGTATCTCGCCATTGTTCCATTTGTCTATCGTTTTCGGGTTCTTGTCGAGAACAACAGCCTTTGGAATGGCTTTTTTAATTTCAGCTAAATCTGACTTAAAGTTGTAAGCAACCAGCAATGGCTCCGTTGAGGTGTCAGCGATCTCAACTAACGCCTCGACCTTTTTAGAATGCATCAGCTCATAGCCTTCTTCGGTGTAAATGCACCCGTTGCTTATCTGCAATAACTTGTTGATTTGCACCGCCGCATTGACCGCCAAAATCTCACCGGCCTCATATGCAATAATGAAGTCACGCTTCATATCGGCATAGGCTTTTCGGGCTTTCGGTGGCAGCTCAACGTCCACGTTAACGTCTAAGCGATCCGGCATCTCAAGGTAGTCTTCGCTAGACATACGAAGTACAACGTCTCTTACCGCACGATAGATGGCGTTAACTCTGTCCTTTTTAACAGCCCACTGGTTCCACGCCGGGTTACCAATCAACTGGCAATACTTCTCTAAAAACTTGCCTCTGGTGTTCTGCAATCGCTTGCCCTTATCGAGCAGATAAATCTGAGGCCACAGCTCCATTAAGTTATTGGGTGCTGGTGTCCCGGTGAGCTGCACCATCCGATCTATTTTTCCAAGCACTTTACGCAAAGACTTCCAGCGTTTACTGCTGTGAGATTTAAAGCTGCTACTTTCATCGATCACAACCATGTCGTAATGCCACTTTTGACCTAACAGCTCAACAAGCCACGGTATGTTTTCTCTGTTAATGATGTGGATCGGTGTCTTTTCAAAGACAGCGGCTTTGCGCTTTGCGGGGCTCAAACCCGCTAAAACAGTGTATTTTAAGGCGCTTGTGTGTTCCCAGAGCTGTATCTCTGTAGGCCAAGTGTGTTTTGATACGCGTAGGGGCGCAACAATCAGCACCTTTTTAACCTTTTTGGATGCGAGTAAATCCGATAAGGCGGTGAGGGTAGAGATTGTCTTTCCAAGTCCCATGTCGATCCAAAGGGCTGCGGCCTTTTTCTTTTTAACAAAGTCCACGGCCTTAACTTGGTAGTCGTGTAAATTTGATCTATCTAGCATAGCAGTTCTAATCCACTTCTAATGTTGTCTACAACATGCACATGGAAACCAGCATCTTTAAGACGGCGATGTATGGCAAGCTGGTAGGCTGTTGGCTTTTTGTCCGGCGCTTTAAATTCTATAATCACAAGCTCACCATCTTTAAAATACATCCGGTCTGGCACACCACGCTGAGAGGGTGACACCCACTTAAACGACAGCCATCCTCTTGCCTTGGCAATTTCACTAACCTTGAGTTCAATGTGCGACTCTCTCACTTTCGATATCTTTTTGATTCGTAACCTTCCGCTGTTACCGGAAGACCTTTTGCCCATGTGGGAAGCTCACACATCAACGCCTCAAACTCAGCCAAGCTTCCATGATCGTTTGGAACGTCGGCAATAATTTCATCATGGACATGCAAAACAACAGGGTAATCAGCACGTTCTAATCGGAGAACAGCCTCGGCTAAAACATCGCGGGCTACCGCTTGAGTGATTGATTGAACCAGTGAGCCGCCATAGGCTTTAATCTGACCCCACTTGTGGATGTGGTTGTTCATCCCCTCATACACCAGCTCAACGCCTCTATCGCTTGGCTGTATCTTGGCGTTTGGGAATGAGAGGATGCGCTTTGAAGGTAGCTTGAATAATAAGTCACCATTCACCAGCTTGAATGAGCCTTTGCACGTTTCAAACTCTGTACCGTAGCTCACTGCATTCTTTGCAGCACGCTCAACATCCGACCAAAGCTTGACGATGTTAGGGTTTGCCTCTCGCCAATCGTTTCTAATTGTCAGCGCCTGACTCTCTGTTACTTCAGCGCCATAGGCTTCTGACATCTTCTGAAATGCTTTAACGCCGCCTTGGTAACCCAGTGCCAATGTTGCTACCTTGCCAACAAATCGTTGGTCGTAATTGATATCGCTGTACGCTATTCCGTACATGTTGGACGCCGTTGCTTTATAGATGTCTCGTCCTGATCGAAACACAGCTAAAACATCTTCGCTGTCACTGAGCCACGCTAAAACTCTAGCCTCAATGCTTGAGTAATCTGCAACCACTAACCTGTTGCCGTCCGAAGGTATCAGCATCCCACGCAAGCACGACGCCAGCGCATCCATTGGATCACCGTCAATCACATCTGGATCACGCTGACGCATAAGCTCAATCACTGCATCGACATCATCAACATTGGGGCGTGGGAGGTTTTGCGGTTGGAAGTGTCGGCCAACCCATCTGCCGGTTGCGGCTCCGTGATAGGTCAGCACGCCATGCGCTCGACCGTCTTGTCCAAGACACTTTAACATCGCTTCAAACTTCTTAGTGCTGGTGCGGCTAAGTGACTGTCTTATCTTCAGAAACTCTCTGACAATCGGTGAGCTTTTCGGATCATCTAACGCCGCAGCAATAGTCGCCTTGTCATACGCGGTTAACGTGTAACCTTGTTCTGCCACCCACGCTGTTGCCTTTGCTCGACTGCCCGTTGAGTCCATAGCCCCACCGGTCAGCTCATAAATTCTTTTGTTCGATTTAATAGTGTGTTGCTCAATGATATCCAGCGCGTTGTTAATGCTTTCTTTATCAAGGCGAACACCTCGCCAGTTAATGACTTGATCGGTTATCCAGACATCAACTTCTGAGCCTCTAAGGTTTCTAAGCCTTGTTCGTATCTCTCGCTCTGCCACCACATCTTGTATGCAGTAGTCACATAATTCTTTAAACATATCTGGGTCTTGTCTGCGCTCACCACGGTAGGGTTTGCACAACCGCTGTATTAATAATTTACCGCGCTTAGATTTAACATCATCGCCACTTAAGCCTAGCGCATCGCCACACTTTCCCAATGCGCGGGGGTAAGCTTGTGCGGCGGCAAGGGCTGCACTGTCACGCCACTGCGATATAGCAATAGACGGCCACCCCAGTGTCTGATTCCAAATAGACATCTCAAAAAAGCTATTCCATGCCCACACTGTTGCGCCTTGCTCGATCAAGTCGAAAAGCCTTTGCGGTAGTGGCATGTCTGGCGTCCAAAGGGCAGGGGACTCGTCACCTAGCGCCCACGCCAAACACAACACCTCGGTTGTATTATGATCAGCGTAGGCGTAGGCTCCGGCCTTAAAAATGTCGCACTCTGAGTAAGTCTCAAAGTCCATTGTTATATTCATATGATGGGCTTCCGCAACCACTTTTGGCTTAGACTCAGCACAACAGGGCGTTCTTTCCTTTTCCAATTCCACACTTTTGTGACCACGCGCTTTTTAGGTAGTAGATCATCGTCGGTTATAACAATTGCGTGACCTCGTGTTTTTTTCATACCCATCCTATTTTTTAAAATTTGATATGAAATCCCCGCTTGCTGGGCAATCTCACCGACAATTACGTCTTTCATGTAGTGTTCGGGAAATCGTTCACCGACATATGTGTAGCTCAAGCGGGGTTTCATGGTCACTCCTTACATTAAAAAGTCGTCTTCGGCTTCAACATCTGCGTCTTGCTCGGATGAGATGTCATCAAAAACCGTCTCTGTTTTTATCCCACCAGCGCCAAAGGTCTCGCCGTCTTTTACAAACTGTAAGGCGTTGAGGTTGCACGCAATTCTCTTGCCCCATTTGTTGTCCATTACCCACAAAGAAATTGCCGCATTGACGTAGCACCCGGCATAAGGACGGCCATCTTCCTCAACTAATGGAGTACGATCTCGGTCGATAATCTGTGGACGTAAACGTGAGGCACAACTGACAAACATGGCGTTTTCATAGCCGTCATAAGACTTCTCTTTTCCATCGCCAATGCAGATTTTTAATCCGGCTGGTATCTCGCCGTTAAAACCCGCAAGAGCGGCTTCTTTGATTGCTTTTTTAAAGGACACTATCTGTGATTTATCACCCTCTTTATCCAACAAAAGATTACAGCTAAATTTAGGTGCTTGACCTTCATTAAAAGCTTTCGGTGTCCAAATCTCTGGGAAAGATAGTCGTGCATTCTTAATCATTATTACGCTCATTTATTTATTCCTTTATGTCTGCAAAGTAAGTGGCAACGTCGGGCTTTATCGCTGGGCGAGGGTCACTCTCCGGCGCAAGACTTGGTTTGCCTTCTGGTTTAAAGCAGAGTTCGGTAACCTCTGCGGCTCTCGCTTTTCCAAGCAATTTCTCTGCTTGCGCTGGCGAAATGAGTTTGCTACTACGCGATTCGTCGCCCAGTAACTTAATTAGGTGTGTTTCTGCGTCTTTCTCATTGACCCACTTTCGTTGAGATCGACCCTGCACTAGCTTGTAGCCGTCCAAAATTCCGCCATCAAAGAGAATCCTCTGTGCGTGCTGTTGAACACCTCGCGCCCAACCTATGAGCGCATCCATTTTCGGAACGAGCTTGGATATCTCATCGGCGGTAAGGGTGTGCGGAACTTGCACAAGTAAAGGCTCTTCAAGATTGTCAAAATTTGAAAGTGTGAGGTTGTAGTTGTGCTTTGCTAGTGCGCGACAGACCGGCTTGGCTCTGCACCAGCGGCACGCAGTCGGCGACGGATTAAAGGTGGGATCGGGGTTCATTGTTGCAAGGGCGGCGGGGCGCACCTCATCCTCGGCCCACTTCAACAAGTCTTTTGCTCTAATAGAGTAGGTGTCTATGTGATCAAGACGGGTTTGCACGATGGTCATGGTTACGACATCAACTTCGTCGCCAAACATTTCTAAAGCGCCAAGACCGTACAACATAAGCTGTGAGTTCTTTTGTGCAGACACTTTAATGCCTGTGCCGTATTTCAGATCAATGATGTTAAGAACGCCATCATCAACAGCGACACAGTCAGCAGTTCCAAAACCGCCATGCGCCCAGCGAGAGTAATCTACCCGCAGCTCATAATATTTTTTACCGGTGTGCATGTTGCAATAATCGACATATTTTGAGACATGATCTGCCATCTCCTCGTCAACAATCCAACCCTCTACTTCTACACCTATATAACTTTCAGGTGGTCGCTGACTAATGAGGCACATCTCTGCAAGCTCATGGGCTGCTGTACCTTCTCGTGCAAAGTCAGAGCCTTCATCTGCTGGCATTCCGCTCTCAGCTAAAATACTGCCAGAGCAATTCATCCACTTGCTCGACCCGCTTGCGCTTAATATTGCATGTGCTGCCATTTATTCACTTCTCCATTTGCATGTATTCAAACTTAATATTCTTTTTAATTACAACCAAAACTTGTTGACAATAGTAATGGTGGTCAACTAGAGTGTCAACCTTGTTTTTGGTAAATACACCATTTAGTTGTAATTAAGGAGATTCATGCAATGCTACATATCAGTCCACACGCACCAATCGTTCAGTCAGCACTGAATAATGTGGTGGTGCACTCAAGTTTAAAAAACGACAGCTCACTAGCAAGGACGCTAGATGTTACTAAGCAAGCTCTTAGTAAGTGGCGGGTATCTGGATTAATTCCAGCACACCGCGCACTGCAAATGGAACTGCTCACAGCCGGTAAGGTGAGTTGGAAAGACCTATGCCCCGACATCGTTGAAGACTTCAACCGAAAGGAGCCGGTCTATGCAATCAATAGATAAGAATCGAGCTAAGTATTATTTCTTTAAGTGGTCGGCCAATTTGCTAATGGGGATTAGCGGCTTATTGCTCTGGATCAGCAAGCAGATCGACAAGGCTGAGATCGCGGCCATGACAAGGGCGTCAAAATATTTATAAAGGACAATAATGATGGGGTTTTTACAAGAATACGGACACAAGTTAGTCGAGCAGGGTTACGAAATTGTTCCAATAATGAAGAACAAAAAGGCACCGATGCTCTCCGGCTGGCAGGATATAAGATCAACGCATGACGATGTCGATGCGTGGCTGTCTAACGGCCATAAGGATGGCGGTGTGGGCGTTTTATGCCGCAACACCATAGCGGTTGATATCGATTGCTATGACAAGAACCTAAACAAAAAGCTGGTGATGTGGTTAGAAGAGAACGTCGGCACATCACCTGTCAGATACGGTAATTTCCCAAAGTGCATCCTACCTTATAGAGTTGAGCAAACATTTAAGAAGATAAGAAGCTGTGAGTATGAGGATGCCATGTCCACGACTCACGCCGTTGAGGTGTTAGCCGACGGCCAACAGTTTGTCGCTTACGGTGTGCACCCAACAACGCAAAAGCCGTACCGTTGGAATGCAAGTCGAGGTGGCATCGCTGATCACGCGCAAAACTCACTACCTTTAATGACAAAAGAAAAGGCCGAGGCTTTTGTTTCTTATTTTGAACAATGCGCCGGTAATGAAACAAATTGGGAGCTTGCCCGAAAGGGCGTATCGCATGTCGATATAGACCCCGATGATATTTCTATGCTGAAACCCAAAATGGATGTCGATGAGGCCGGTGTAAAGGAACTACTTAACAGTGTTGATCCCGACGCCCACCATGATGATTGGGTGAAGGTCGGCATGGCACTGCACCATCACTTCGATGGCGCTGATACCGGGTGGATGATCTGGGATGAATGGTCAGCCGAGGGTAGCAAGTACCGAGAGAATGAGTGTGAACGCCGATACGCGACATTCGACACTAAAGGTCGAGCCCCAGTAACGATGGCGTCTGTTAAGCAGATGGAAAAGGCGGTCGTTAGTGAACAGGTCATTGAGGAGCGACTGCCAAGAATGCTTAAAGAGTGGGCATTTGTGCACGTTGAGGGTTCAGCGCGAGTTATCCGCGAGGATGTCAGTAAGGGCAGCATCGTCCTTTACAAGCTCGAAGATTTAAAGAAAGAACATATGAACTGCCGCGTGCTGTCAGGCGATGAGAAGCCGAAGCTTCTTAACTTAGTGGATATGTGGCTAGAGCATCCAGACCGAAGAACCTATGCGGCTGGACTGTCTTTTGCACCTGACATGGAGATTCTTGATCGTTATAACTTGTGGCGGGGGTGGAGCTTTATCCCGGCAAAGGGTGATGTCGAACCGTGGTTGGAGTTCGTCACCAGTGTGGTAGCTGACGGTAATCAGATACACGCTAATTACATTATTAGTTGGGCAGCGCAAATGGTTCAGCACCCGATGGACAAGATCGGTGTGGGCTTAGTGCTTAGAGGTCGCAAAGGCACTGGTAAGACCAAGTTCGGTGAGCTCTTAGGTGGGCTATTCAAGGCTCATCACAAGATAGTCAGCAGGGCAGAGCACGTTACTGGTAACTTCAACCGCCACCTTGAGGACACGTTACTGCTACAAGCCGATGAAGCTTATTGGGCTGGAGCCAAAGCCTCTGAGGGTGCGCTTAAAGACTTACTCACCAACCCGGAGATTACCATTGAGCGCAAGGGCGTTGATGCGTACACCGCGCCAAACTACACGCGCATTCTATTCACCAGTAATGAGGAGTTCGTTGTCCCAGCAAGTCTGGATGAGCGTCGCTTTGCTGTATTTGATGTCGGTATTGAACGAAAGCAGGACTCTAAATATTTCTCTCAACTTGACCGCTGGTATAACACGGGCGGGGCGGGTGCATTGCTTGAGTACCTTAAAACCTTTGACCTATCCACTACCAATTTGAGGCTAGTACCTCAGACCGATGCGCTGCAAGACCAGAAGTTGGAGGCGCTTAACACCGTTGATCAGTGGCTGTACAACGGCCTGATGAGCGGGGAGCTGCGAGAGAACCGAGTGGCTGGTAACTGTATTGGATGGGGCGAGGAGGCTCCTAAATCTGAGATTTACCACATTTATTGCTCAAGTGTTACCAAGTTTCAAATGCCCGTTAAAGAGTCGGCGTTTTGGAGAGCGATAAGAAATTACGCAAATATGTTTAGTGGTGAAACCCACAAGTCGGTGGCCGGTAAACGATTTAGGACGATACAGGTGTGCGGCTTAGAGGCTGGGCGCTTTATCTTTGATGCCAGTAACGGGCTCAAGGTCGATTGGGCAGAGTTTGATGAGAGCAAAACAGAGGATGTGTTTGACGATATCTGGGAGACAGGTGATGCGTAAATTGAAATACCTATTCAAACGTGCATTTAAATGTGCATTAACAGCCGTTAAAGGCGCAAAAAACTGTCACTGCGCCTATGTCATTCGGCCCAATGTCGTTGAGGTTAAGTGCGCTAACTGCGGTGGAGTTCAAAAGCATTCGAGGTGGAAGTAATGGGTAAAGGAAGCAAGCAGCGCCCAACAGCGGCGGCGTTTTACGACAATTTTGACAAGATATTTGGTGGAGGCAAGGCTATGACGAGATACAAGTGTGAGCGGTGTGGAATATTGGATGATGAAAGCGAGGTGCACGAGATCGTTGAAAAGAACTGGGAGCCAATGGGCGACCAATATGTAGCACGGCACATGATTCATCTGGAGTGTGGGCGATGCGGCGGTGAAGATGTTGATGAGTTCAACCCGGCGTATTGCGACACTTGTGACGATTAAAACCCCCTAGAGTTCGGCAATTCCCCTAGCTGATACTCTCTTTGCCTCTAAGCTTCACGGCTTAGGGGTTTTTTTTACCTCTAAATACAACCTGTAGTTGACGATACAACTGTAATATGAGACAATGACTTCGTCATCAAGGGGATGGCACTAACCAAGGGGCTACAAAATGAACAAGGAATTATCAGAAAACATCTTAGCAATTGAAGCAATTGAGATAAATGGCGGCTTCCGAATTGAAGCTGTAATGCAATCAGGCGAGCGTGAAGTTATTAAAGGCAAGTCAACACGCAAGCCCAGCATGGTTCAACTACATTCTGGGAGCGTTAATGGCAATTTCCGTGGTGATGGACTTGGACAGTATTTTACTTTTGCTAAGAGCATTGACTCGTGGAATAAGTCCTGCTGGCTAAAGAGCTTTGTAGTAGCTTAGTAAAACAACCGCCCCTCCGGGGGCATAACTAAAGTGATGAGGAATAGAGTGATGAAAATAAGAATAGCGTTTACCGTAGATGTGGATGCCGATGAGGTTTATCGGTTCCAAGAGAGTCTGGATGCAACCGATGAGGATATGCGGTCTTTCGTCCGTAGCTACATCATCAGTGGCGGGGTTGGAACCTTAGAGGAGGCAATGATCAACAACGCATTTGCCTATGAAGCTGTGAGGGTAGTCGAATGAATATTAACAGTGTGCCTAAATGGGGTTAAAACACTATTGTGCGGACAAAAAAAAAGTGCTCAAGAGCACCTTTTTCCCCGTTTGAATCTCAAACGCCCGGCTACAATCAGCCATGTGGTTAATATAGCGCCAGTTACATAAATGTCAACAATTTAAAAGAAAATTGTATAAAACTGGATTAATTATCACGTTTTGTGGTGCCATTAGAAAAATAAATCAATACATAAACAGATTTGGATTAAAGGGGAATGATGATGAATCTATTTGAACTGGATGAGCTGATACATCAGCTAGAGCGTAAGCAGCGTGACACTGATGAGATGCTCCAAATGTACCGCTACAAGCGCGGTGAGCTGAGAGAAGTCGTGAAGGGGCGCATCGCTGGCATTATGTCGGGCGTCAGTGTGTCCAGAGATACAACCAACAGTGGTATACTTAACCAAACGAGGTACTAATATGGAACAGTTAATAGGTGCAGTAGTTTTAAGTTTTACAGCGGTTTGCCTTTACGGTGCTTTCTTGATGTTTCTTGATAAACAACGCTCGTTCGAAATGAGGAGAGAACTTGAAAATCGTCGATATAACCGAGAAGGTCAAGAGTAAAGCCCAAGAGCCTGTGAGCACTAGAACCTCTCAGGCTCTACTTGATTCCCTGTCAGACTTCTGTGAATACTCCATGCATAACAACATCAAAGCCTTTGCGGTCGTTGCCATCGACAATGAAGGGCAAGTGTCCAACTCTTGGCACAGCGATGGAACACCTATCGTATCCGTTCTAGGTGCCATTGAATTAATGAAGATAGACTTCATGGATGAATACCTCTAAGCGTTCACCGCTCACCGCATAACCCTCATCAATTTATATCATTACGTTGTGTCCTTACCACTTATTACAATGCACGCACTTTAACTTGTGAGGTGTGTAATGTTGTTTGTTTGTCTGTTTTGCGTTGTTTTCTTAGGATTGATAGCCGGGGATGATTTGAAGGTTTAAGGCGGTGAGGCGGTGAGGCGGTGAGGCGCACGGGATAAGGCCAAACGCACGGGTACGCACGGGTAAAATCAGGTGGTTGTGCGTCTCTGAAACCCGCGCCATTACTGGCGGCGCACGGGAAGAACAGGTTAATC
>Ga0302130_1000284_pt1 | contig 37366 bp, 36 predicted proteins | sample CB9_surface_MG_FD_203117 | JGI IMG/M metagenome (GOLD analysis project Ga0302130, IMG submission 203117) | Marine microbial communities from Western Arctic Ocean, Canada - CB9_surface | ecosystem: Environmental > Aquatic > Marine > Oceanic | place: Canada: Western Arctic Ocean | collected... | reverse complement strand
AAAAAGCATTATTGAAGCCGGTAAACCCGAGCACTCAGTGATCACCACCTGTGCCTATTGCGGTGTCGGCTGTTCTTTCAAAGCAGAGATGAAAGGCAATGAAGTTGTGCGCATGACCCCCTACAAAGACGGCAAGGCCAACGAAGGCCACGCCTGTGTCAAAGGCCGGTTTGCCTTTGGTTACGCAACCCACAAAGATCGTATTACCGTGCCGATGATCCGCGATAGCATCAACGATCCCTGGAAAGAAGTGTCTTGGGACGAGGCCGTGACTTACACCGCCAAACGCTTCAAAGATATTCAGGCGCAGTATGGCCGAACCAGCATTGGTGCCATCTCGTCTTCAAGATGCACCAACGAAGAAGTCTACCTAGTACAAAAAATGGTTCGCGCTGGCTTTGGCAATAACAATATCGACACCTGCGCACGAGTCTGCCATTCACCCACTGGTTTTGGTTTAAAAACCACCTTAGGTGAATCAGCCGGTACTCAAACCTTCGCCTCAGTGGCCGACGCCGATGTGGTTATAGTGATGGGTGCCAACCCAACCGAAGCCCACCCAGTGTTTGGTTCACGCCTAAAACGCCGTCTGCGTGAAGGCGCCAAGTTAATTGTTATAGACCCGCGCAAGATTGAATTGGTTAGCTCGCCGCATATTACCGCCGACTACCATTTGCCCGTGCGTCCCGGCACCAATGTCACATTGCTCAATGCACTGGCTCACGTGGTAGTTAACGAAGGCCTTGAAGCGCGGGACTATATTGCCGAGCGCTGCGATATCGCTGAATTTGGAAAGTGGTTGGCCTTTATCGGCGACGAACGCCACTCCCCAGAAAATACCGAAAGCATCACCGGTGTCGACGCTGCGGATCTGCGCGGCGCTGCGCGTCTCTATGCCACTGGTGGTAACGGTGCTATCTTCTACGGCTTGGGTGTTACCGAACACAGTCAAGGTTCAACTGCCGTGATGGGCATTGCCAACCTCGCCATGCTCACCGGCAATATTGGTCGCGACGGTGTAGGCGTAAACCCACTGCGCGGACAGAACAATGTGCAGGGTTCCTGCGACATGGGTTCATTCCCCCATGAGCTGCCCGGCTATCGTCATATCTCCGACAAAGCGACCCGCGACTTATTCGAAGGAGAGTGGGGCGTCACTCTGGATTCAGAGCCCGGCCTGCGCATCCCGAATATGTTCGACGCCGCCCTCGATGGCGACTTTAAAGGTCTCTATTGCCAGGGCGAAGATATCGCCCAGTCCGACCCCAATACCCAGCATGTGGAAGCAGCACTGCGCTCCATCGAATGTTTGGTAGTGCAAGATATCTTCCTCAATGAAACCGCCAAGTTTGCCCATGTATTTTTACCCGGCGCCTCATTCTTAGAAAAAGACGGTACCTTTACCAATGCCGAACGCAGAATCTCAAGAGTGCGCAAAGTCATGCCACCCTTAAGCGGCAAAGCCGACTGGGAAGGGACTATGGCTCTCGCTAACGCTCTGGGCTGCAAGATGGAGTACAACCATCCCTCGGAAATTATGGACGAAATTGCGCGCCTAACCCCAACCTTTAACGGCGTGTCTTACGACCGCTTAGAACAGCTGGGCAGCATTCAATGGCCGTGCAATGACAACACCCCAGAGGGTACGCCGATCATGCACGTGGACCAATTTGTCCGCGGCAAAGGCTTCTTCGCCATGACCGAATATGTCGCCACCACCGAGCGCGCCAACCGCAAGTTTCCGTTGCTGCTCACCACCGGTCGCATCCTGTCCCAATACAATGTAGGCGCCCAAACCAGACGCACCCAAAACAGCGAATGGCACGGCGAAGATGTAATAGAAATTCATCCCCACGATGCTGAAGAGCGCGGTATTAATCATGGCGATTGGGTCGGCATTAATAGCCGAGTTGGCGACACCGTACTGCGTGCGGATGTTACCGATAAAGTAAAACCAGGCGTTGTCTACACCACATTCCACCACCCCGTTTCCGGTGCCAATGTGATCACCACGGACAACAGCGATTGGGCCACCAACTGCCCCGAGTACAAAGTCACCGCCGTGCAGCTCAGCAAAGTCACCGAGCCATCCAGTTGGCAGGCGCGACAAAAATCTTTCGATAAGCAGCAGTTAGGCTTATTAAAAGAAGCGCAGCACTAAGCTTGGCAACCACGGGTTCAGACAAGGTTACTCGTGTTATCTGGAAAGCCGGCGAAACCGTCGAGGGGGCAGATTGGGTCGCCACTGAAACTGCCGTGGCGCTGGTCTATAACGGCATTTCCCATGTGGTGATGATGGCCACGCCAGCTGACTTAGAAGACTTTGCCCTGGGCTTTAGTCTTAGCGAAGGTATCTTGCAAAGCACCAAACAACTGCTGGATTGCGAAGTAGCAGAAACCGATAAAGGTATAGAACTCGCTCTAACCATTACTGCTGAACCCTTTGCCAAGTTAAAAGAAAAACGCCGTAACCTAGTAGGCAGAACCGGTTGCGGACTCTGCGGTGCCGAATCATTAGACCAGGCCATCAGCGAACCCGCCATGGTCACCGCCGACTTATCCATAAGCCACGAAGCTATTCAAAAAGCCTCCAGCGCCTTAGCCTCAGAACAAAAGCTCCAGCAGCAGACCGGCGCGGTGCATGGCGCTGCCTATTGCAATCAGCAGGGCGAATTATTGTTAGTGCGCGAAGATGTTGGTCGCCACAACGCGTTAGATAAATTGCTTGGGGCTTTAGCGAAAAGAGAACAAAAACAAAAGGCAGAACCAGGCTTTGTCTTAGTCACCAGCAGAGCCAGCTATGAAATGGTCGCAAAAACCACCAGCGCCAATATACCCCTATTAGCCGCAGTCTCAGCCCCCACCTCTCTAGCCATAGAGCTGGCTGAAAAGAGTGGTTTAACCCTAGTAGGCTTCACCAGAACCGGCCGCCATGTGGTTTACGCCAATGGCCAAAGAATTAACTAAGAGAATCATGATGTCAGAATCAAAACTTCAACGCCTCGTTAGTCAGGTCAACCAAATTGCCCTCAATATGAGCGCTAATGGCAGCGAGGAAATGGTCGCCGATCAAGTGGCTCAGCATCTCGAGAAGTTTTGGGCGCCGCCGATGAAAGCACTGATTACAGAGCAGCCAGTGGGTGTAGATATTGGCTTGACGGCTATAGGGCAGATGGCGGTTGGGAGTTTGTTAAAGATTTTAAAAGCGAAGCAGTCCTAAATCTCAGTTTCATTCCTCTAAACCAATCTTGACAGGTGCGATAAACTGGTGCTATAAAAAGGTCTTTACGCTGATGAGTATAGATCCCATGCCGACTAAATTTTCTGAAGATGTGATTTCCCTATCCGACCTGAAGGTCAATCCCGGTAAGGTAGTAAACCACGCCACTGATTCTCGCCGTCCGGTACTTCTCACTAGTCGTGGTCGCGGAGTTGCTGTGGTGCAGGGGCTGGCTGAATATGAGAGAAATGGCGAAGAGCTGGCGTTTGTGAAAGCGGTCGCTCAGGGTCTGATGGACATTGAGGAGGGCAACAGCTTCAGCTTGAACGAGGCAAAAAAGAAATTTGGTATTTCTTAAGTGAAAATATCATTTTCTAACTCAGCAATTACCGACCTGGGTGAGATCAAAAGTTATTTCCTTGAGCAGGGTATCCCTAAAGTGGGTGACGATATTATTACATCCGCTTTTTCCCATATTGAGACACTCCTGGATCATCCAGATATAGGCAGAGTTGTTCCTGAGTTTGATCAACAGCATATTCGCGAATTAATTCATTCGCCCTATCGCATTGTTTATCTGCGTGGCGACAACCATATACAGATAATCAGAATATGGCGCAGTGAACGGTTGCTGAATATCAATCAGGTCAATGAGCCTAGAGCAGAGTTCATCTAGAGTCAGACTGCTGTCGTATCGAATCATAGTGCTTTAATTTTGAGCTACACTTGTGTTCTAAAACGGTAGCGCAACCATCTTGAACTACACCGCTGTGATTTAGAGCCCCACCGTTGTCATCTCAAACGGATGTGAGAGATCTCAGAGCACAGATGAGGCTTTATCTTAAAGAACCGTCTTATAGCCCCCAAGAACCAATAGACTACTCAATCATCAGTCATCCCGCACAGAACAACCATCAAGGACTCCCACAGTGACCAACCCTCTTTTAGAAACCCATGAATTGCCCCCATTCACCGCTATTCGTCCCGAGCACGTCGAGCCAGCGATCGAAAAATTGATCGATCAAAATCGCACTGCCCTCGAGACACAGCTTGCTAGTCTTGAAGAGGTCACATGGGATTCTCTAATTGAGCCAATTGATGCGCACAATGAAATACTCAATCAAGCCTGGTCTCCGGTAAGCCATTTAAACAGCGTGGTGAATTCTGACGCACTGCGCGAAGCCTACAATAACTGCGTCGGGAAATTGGCCCAATGGGAAACCGAAGTCGGGCAGAATCAGACACTCTTTCAGGCCTACAAAACCCTCTCCGAGAGCGAAGAATTTGCCGGTTTAACTCAGGCCCAACGGCACAGTATCAAGCTGGCTCTGCAGAGTTTTCACCTTTCAGGCGTATCATTACCAAAAGATAAAAAGCAGCAATTTTCGACGTTAACCCAGCGATTGGCCGAACTTAGCAGCACGTTCGGCGATAATGTCATGGATGCCACTCAGGCTTGGTCTCTGTTAATTACCGATTTAACCGAACTCACCGGGGTCACCGACAGCTCCTTGGCCCTTTTCGCACAGGCCGCCGCTGAAAAAGATCAAAGCGGTTATTTACTGACCCTCGACCAGCCCTGTTTTATTGCCATCATGACCTATGCAGACAGTGGCTCATTGCGCGAGCAGATGTATCAGGCCTTTACCACCCGAGCCTCTGATCAGGGCCCACAGGCTGGGCAGTGGGATAACAGCGCAATCATTGATGAGACATTAAAACTGCGCCATGAACTGTCCCAAATACTGGGCCTAGGTAACGCCGCCGAAGTCTCACTGGCGCCGAAGATGGCCGGCTCAACCAGCCAAGTGATGAGCTTTTTAAATGACCTGGCCAAGCAGGTTAAACCCCAGGCGGAAAAAGAATTTGCCGAGCTCTCGGCTTTTGCCAAAACAGAGCTGCAGATCGATGATCTCAAGGCTTGGGATATTGCCTATGTGTCCGAGAAGCTGCGCACCCAGCGCTATGCTATCAGTGTTGAAGAGCTGCGCCCCTGGTTTCCCGTGGAGCGAGTTTTAGAGGGTCTCTATACCATTGCCGGCCGACTGTTCGATATCAGTATTGAACAAGATACCAGTGTCGACCTGTGGCACAAAGATGCCAGGTTCTTTCGCATCTCGCGCAACGGCCAAGCCATTGCGAGTTTTTATATGGATTTATACGCCCGTGAAAAGAAGCAGGGCGGGGCATGGATGGATGTCTGTCGATCACGGCGTAAAGTCGCTGAGGGTATTCAGCTTCCAGTTGCCTATCTGACCTGTAACTTTACCCCGCCGGTTGCCGGCAAACCCGCGCTACTCACCCATGACGAAGTAACTACCCTGTTCCATGAGTTTGGTCATGGCCTGCACCATATGCTGACTCAAGTGGAAGTCTTAGACGTGTCGGGTATTAATGGCGTCGCCTGGGATGCGGTAGAGTTACCCAGTCAATTTTTGGAGAACTGGTGTTGGCAGGAAGAGAGCATCGCCCTAATGTCAGCCCATTTTGAAACCGGTGAAGCCCTGCCGAAAGCTATGCTGGATAAATTATTGGCAGCAAAGAACTTTCAGTCAGGCATGGCCCTGGCTCGTCAGCTAGAGTTTTCTACTTTCGATTTTCGCCTGCACCTAGAATACGACCCGAGTAATCCTCGCAACCCCCAAGACTTGATCAACGAAGTACGTGAGCAAATCGCCGTGATTAAAGCGCCAGACTACAATCGCTTTCAAAATGGCTTTGGGCATATCTTTGCCGGTGGGTATTCCGCTGGCTATTACAGCTATCTCTGGGCCGAAGTGTTGTCTGCCGATGCCTTCTCTCTATTTGAAGAACAGGGTATTTTCGATCAAGCCACCGGCGATAAATTTCGCGCGGCGATTCTCGAAAAGGGCGGTTCTGACGACGCCATGAATCTGTTTGTGGAGTTTCGTGGTCGAGAGCCTTCCAATGAAGCGCTGTTAAGGCATAGGGGGGTCGCTTAAAAATACCCCGCTGTACTAAACTGAGGTAGCGCTGGCGCACAGCGGGCTCTAGTCATACTTTAGGCATAGGGGAAGACGTGAGACCTGTCAGGGAAATAAGACAAAGCAGATTAGAGCGGAGACTCAATATGAGGGTGTCAGAAATTCCTCCAACCGAGGTAACACGGCTTCAGACCCTCGAGTCACTAGATATATTGGATACACCGCAGGAAGGGCGATTCGATCGTCTGACCCGCATGGCAAAGCGACTGTTTAATGTGCCGATTGCGCTGGTTAGTCTGGTCGATGAAAACCGTCAGTGGTTTAAATCCTGTGTTGGCCTACCGGTCTCCGAAACCCCGAGAGAAATTTCATTTTGTGGCCACGCCATTCTTGGCGAGGGTATTTTTATTATTCCTGATGCGGCAAGCGACGAACGATTTCATATTAATCCACTGGTCGTTAATGAACCCACTATTCGCTTCTATGTAGGTTGCCCGCTGCGCTAAAGGATCTTGCAGTTATGGCCGAGTGGGAGTTGGCTGCCTTGCAGCTGGCCGTATTAGATGAGTTAACCGAGATTTCAAACCGTCGCGGATTTATGCTTTTGGTCGAGCATCGGCGGTGATGAGTTTGCCGCATTGCTACTAGATAAACCGCAAAGCGCAGCGATTGACGTGCTGGCTAGGCTGCAGAAGAGCTTGGATGAATACAATCAGCAACAAACCCATGGCGATAGGATTGATTTTTCCTTTGGCATTGTCGATTTCGATCCGGACTCCCATGACAATATCGAGGCCTTGCGGGCCGATGGTGATGCCCTGATGTACAAATGTAAGCAGTAAAAAGAGTTAACATCTGCCGTGGAAATCTCATAGACTGGGCTTTTGTTTTAACCGTGTTTTGAGAGGTTTTCGATGGCTGAATCCAAGAATTTTATTCCACTGAACTTTGCTGTTCAGCCGCAACAGGACATGGAGCAGTCTGCTGAAGGGTTCTATCAGCAGATGGCTAAGCGTCGGTCGGTGCGTGATTTTTCGGACAAACCGATTCCTCAGTCTGTGCTTGAGAATGCCATTTTGGCTGCGGGCACCGCACCCAGTGGCGCCAATATGCAGCCTTGGCACTTTGTCGTGGTGCAAGACCCAGAGATTAAGAAACAAATTCGTGAGGCCGCGGAGGTAGAGGAGCGCGAGCTCTATGCTAATCGCGCCTCTAATGAATGGCTAGATGCTCTAGCGCCCTTGGGTACTGATGCCAATAAACCTTTTCTCGAAACTGCCCCAGCGCTGATTGCGATCTTTCTGAAGAAGGTAAGCATTGATGCCGATGGTACCAAACATAAAAACTATTACACGTCTGAGTCCGTTGGCATTGCCACTGGCGTACTGATTACGGCCCTGCATCAGGCGGGGCTTGCAACCTTGACGCATACTCCCAGCCCGATGAAATTTCTCACTGAGATTCTGCAGCGCCCCAGTCATGAACGGCCCTTTTTGCTGTTAGTCGTCGGCTATCCTGCGGACAACACGCTAGTACCCAATATCCAGCGCTTACCCTTAAGTGATATAGCCAACTTCTTAAAGTGAGTAGGCGCGCTTAAAGCATGTCTATGCCGGTTAGACTTTGCCATAATGGTTCAGCCTAGTAGATGGCCTTAATCCCCAATAAGTTGATGGAATTCCAATGTCGCACCCAACCCAGCTAACCCACCTAAACGCCAACGGCGAAGCCCATATGGTTGATGTCTCCGCCAAAGCGGATACCGCGCGCACCGCCATTGCCCAGTCTCAGGTAGAGCTGACGCCGGCTATAGTGGCAGCGATCACCGATAACAGTCTGCCGAAAGGCGATCTGTTTGCCACGGTGAGAATAGCCGGTATTCAGGCGGCGAAAAAATGTAGCGATCTGATTCCCCTGTGCCATCCATTGCCTCTGTCGAAGATTACTGTGGATATTGAGCTGCAGGGTGAGAGTCTGGTGATCACTGCGCTGTGCAAAACCACCGGCAAGACCGGTGTTGAAATGGAGGCACTAACCGCTGCGTCGGTTGCTGCTCTCACGGTTTACGATATGTGCAAAGGGCTGGATAAGGGTATGGTGATTCGCGAAACCAAGCTGTTAGAAAAGACTGGCGGCAAATCTGGAGACTGGTCTAGCAATGATTAATTTACTGTTTTTTGGTCGCCTCGGCGACTTTGCCAAGCAGGTGCCGTCAACCATGGCGGCGTCAACGCCGGCCGAGATTCGCGAACTATTAGCGGCGGATTTCCCCGATTTGGGTCGAGAGTTAAATCAGCCTCAGGTGTTGGTCTCGGTTAATAAGATGATTGTGGGTTGGGATCAGCCCTTATTTGATGGCAGTGAAGTGGCATTTTTACCCCCGGTAACGGGCGGTTGAAGATGACTGATCGCATCCGTATTCAACAGCAGGATTTTGATCTGGCCGAGGAGTATCAACTGCTTCGTCAGAGCGATTCTGCGGTGGGTGCGGTGGTGACTTTTTCCGGTCTGGTGCGTGACTTTGAACTCGGCTCTGATGAAGATCGGAAAGCCGATCCGGAAGGCCTGTCTTCGACAAAGAATTCTATCGACTTGCTGAGTTTGCAGCACTATCCGGGCATGACCGAGAGCCTGCTGGAAACCATAGTTGAGCAAGCTAACCAACGCTGGAACTTGATCGCCACAACGGTGATCCATCGGGTAGGGGATCTCGCCCCGATGGAGCAAATTGTTCTGGTTGGCGTCGCCAGCCAGCACCGTGCTGATGCCTTTGAGGCCGCGCAATTTTTGATGGACTATCTCAAGACTCAGGCGACCTTTTGGAAGTCGGTAAGGCGCAATGGTGAGCAGCAATGGATCGAGAGTAAAGACTCAGATCAGCAGGCTGCAGCGCGCTGGGATAGCTCAGCTGATGAATAAAATAGATGGGCTTATATTAGCCGCTGGCCGTTCAAAAAGAATGGGTTGCGAGGATAAGTTAATGTCAATTCTAGGAAGAGAAACGCTGCTTGAGCATGTAATTTCTCGGCTCGGACCTCAGGTCACTGAACTGTTTATTAATGCCGATCCAAGACTCTGTGGCGAACAGTCGCTGCCGATTATTGCTGACCACCTCGAGGGCTTTCAAGGGCCGCTAACCGGTCTCTGGAGCGCGCTAAAAAGTGACCAGCTAAGCGCTGCCAGATACCTGATGATCGCTCCCTGTGACGGGCCTTTTATCCCGGATAATTTGGTTGCTGAGCTGTATCGGCGAATCGTTGAAAATGATGCGGATATTGCCTGTGTACGCTATCAGGGTTTTGCTCAGCCGACCTTTTCGCTGTGGCATAAGCGTGTATTGCCGACTGTCGAAGAGACGCTATTAGTGAAAAAACAGGGTGGGTTTAAGCCGCTACTCAATGCGTTAAAGACGGTCTATATCGACTGGCCAGAGCAGTCGATAAGCCCCTTTTTTAATATCAATACGCCTGAAGATTTAGCCACCGCGGAGCGACTTTTAGCGTGAGCCTTGAACTCAGTCACGAGCAATTTATGCGCTACAGCCGTCATCTGCTGATGGATGATATTGGCGAGGCGGGGCAGCTGAAACTGTCACAGGCGCGGGTATTAATTGTTGGCCTCGGTGGGCTTGGTTGTCCTGTTGCGCTCTACTTAGCGGCGGCTGGCGTTGGTCAATTGTCGCTCTGCGATCCGGATTGTGTTGAGCTGAGTAACCTGCAGCGGCAGATTCTCTATCGCGAGACTGACTGTGACAGATACAAGGTTGAATGTGCTGAGCGCGAATTGAGAGCTCTAAATCCGCATATTAGTATCAGCAGTTACGCTGAGGCGATAAACGCAGAGCTTATTCATAATCACGACATTATTGTTGACTGTACTGACAATCTAGCGGCGCGGCAGTTGATGAACAGTGCCTGCCATAAGAATAAGGCTGGCTTTGTCAGCGCTTCGGCGCTGGGTTGGGAAGGGCAGTTGGTGGCCTTTGATTTTGCGGCCCATGCGAGCTTGTGCCTCAATTGTATTATCGATCGGGATTCTCCGGAGCCTATGCAGAATTGCTCTAACTCTGGGGTTGTGGGTCCGGTGTTGGGCGCTATGGGGAGTTTGCAGGCGACCACGGTGATGCGAATGTTGTTGGGCTATTTTCAGCAGCATGGTGAAATGCAGCGCTATGATGGCAAGACCGGCCGCTGGCTGGCTTTGGCTGCTAGTGCGAAGGCTGGTTGTGCAGTGTGTGGCGAGGGGGCATGAGATACTTCGGCTACGCTCAGGATGACAAAGTAAAACGCTCAGGATGACAAAGTAAAGCGCTCAGACTAACAGGTTAAATATTAACAACAGGAGTAATAAACGTGGCTCACGATGCATCAGCCCCAAGACGTTTTGTCAAAATCGCCATACTCACAGTGTCCGACACCCGCAGTTTGGAAACCGATACTAGCGGTTCATTTCTTCAGCAAGCCCTAGAAGAAGAGGGTCACCACCTTGCCGATCGCAAGCTGGTTATCGACGACATCTATCAAATGCGCGCCGTGGTCTCTAGCTGGATCGCTGACCCTGAAGTGGAAGTGATCATCACTACCGGTGGCACAGGCTTTACCGGCCGCGACAGCACCCCTGAGGCTCTGTCTCCGCTGTTTGATAAGCATATTGAAGGCTTTGGTGAACTATTCCGCCAGCTCTCTTACGATGAGATTGGCACCTCGACAGTACAGTCCCGCTGTATGGCAGGTCTGTCGAATAATACTGCTATCTTCTGCGTGCCGGGATCCACCGGCGCCTGTAAAACCGGTTGGAATGGCATTATCAAGCAGCAGCTGGATAGTACCTTTCAGCCCTGTAACTTTGTTCAGCATGTCAGGAAAAAATCACTCTAATGCTTAGTGTCTCAGAGGCTATCAATCAGCTAGTTGCCGGTATTAAACCCGCCACGGCAATCGAGTCCCTATCTGTATTGGATAGCCATGGGCGCGTTCTTGCTATGGATATTTGCGCGGCGGTAGATGTGCCTCCCGCGGATAATAGCGCGATGGATGGCTATGCCTTTTGTTATGCCGAGGCCGCTGCAAACCAGTTCAATTTGCCACTGAGTCAGCGCATCGCTGCTGGCACCGCACCAGAGCCTCTGGCGTCTAATACGGTGGCACGAATCTTTACCGGTGCAGAGATTCCCGCTGGGGCCGATACGGTTGCCATGCAGGAAAACTGCACTGAGCAAAATGGGATAGTGACCCTAGATGCTGGGGTAAAAGCGCAGGGCAATGTCAGACCTCAGGGTCAGGATATTCAAGCGGGCCAGATTATTTTGACTGCAGGCACGAAAATCCGTGCCCAGGAAATGGGTCTGCTCTCATCCATCGGTATTGCAGTGGTTGAGGTATTTAAACCATTGCGTGTGGCGATTTTTTCCACTGGTGATGAGCTTGTAGAGCCGGGCACACCCCTGAAACCAGGCCAGATCTATAACTCCAATCGCGCCACCCTCATCGGTTTGATTCAATCTTTGGGTATGATCCCGGTGGATTTAGGAACAGTGGCAGATAGCCCAGAGGCCACTGACGCCGTATTGATCAAAGCGGCTGAAATGGGCGATATTATTATCAGCGCCGGCGGGGTATCCGTTGGTGAAGAAGACTATGTCAAAGACGCCGTGGCCAAGGCTGGCACGCTCGATTTCTGGAAAGTCGCGATTAAGCCAGGCAAGCCCTTGGCCTTTGGTCGAGTGAGCAATAAGCCCTTTATTGGCCTGCCGGGCAATCCGGCGTCGGTGTTTGTCACCTTTATGATTTTGGCGCGGCCGTTTTTACTTGCTAGTCAGGGCTTGGCCGATATAGCCCCGAGATTCTTAAAAGCTCAGGCCCAGTTCGCCAAGAGTGGTGAGAGCCGCGAGGTCTACCTGCGCGCACGACTCGAGCATGGCTGGGTTGAAATTTACCCCAATCAAAGCAGCGGGGTACTGGCCTCAGCAAGCTGGGGAGATGTCTTTGTTAGACAAGCCAAGGGTCAGTCTATTGAAGCGGGAGATCTAGTCGATGTGCTACCCTACGCGCAGTAAAACTTTTTCATTCCTATCCTCATTATCATGGAAGCCACCGCTTTGACTCAGCCCACGTCACTTATAGATCCCTTCGGCCGCTCGGTAAATTATCTGCGCCTGTCGGTGACGGATCGCTGTAATCTACGCTGCACCTATTGCATGGCCGAGGAGATGACCTTTTTGCCCAAGCAGAAAATTCTCTCCCTCGAAGAACTACGCGATGCGGCAACGGCCTTTGTCGAGTTGGGTATCCGCAAGATTCGCCTGACCGGTGGCGAGCCGCTTATTCGCCGGGATATTCTTAAACTAGTCAGTTCGCTGTCAGCTTTGCCTGGCTTAGATGAGCTGACCATGACGACCAATGGGGTGCTGTTGCCGACCATGGCGCAGCCATTAAAAGATGCCGGTATCTCAAGGTTAAATATTAGTGTCGACAGCCTCAAGGCCGAGCGGTTTAAGCAGCTCACTCGGGTGGGTGATTTGAATCAGGTATTGGATGGCATTCACGCCGCCAATGCCGTGGGCTTTGGCAAGATTAAACTCAATGCCGTAATCCTGGCTGGCTTTAATGACGACGAGGTAGTTGATCTTGCGCGCTTTGCTGTGGATAACGGCATGGATATTTCCTTTATTGAGGAGATGCCGCTGGGCGAAATATCCTCTCATAAACGGGTTAATACCCAGATTACCAGCGCCCAGGTCCGCGAGCAGTTAGCCGCAGAATTCACCATGGTAGACAGCGCCGAAACCACTGGTGGCCCGTCGCGCTATATGCAGGTGGCCAACAGCGACAGCAAAATCGGTTTTATCTCGCCGATGTCGAATAACTTCTGCGAATCCTGCAACCGCGTGCGCATGACTGCCGAAGGGCGCTTATTACTCTGTCTGGGTAATCAGGATAGCCTCGACCTGCGCGAGATCTTGCGCAGCCATCCCGGCGATGCTGAACTGTTAAAAAGCAAAATTATTGAAGCCATTGGCAACAAGCCTGAACGTCATCATTTTGATCCCGAGCAAGTGGATATAGTGCGCTTTATGAATATGACCGGCGGCTGAGGTCGATGAGTTTAGAATCACTCTTTGTCTTTGAATACTCCTATTGGCTGCTTGCAGCTATAGCCTTGATGGCGGTGCTCTATTCGTCGGTGGGCCATGGCGGGGCCTCAGGTTATCTGGCGGCTATGGCACTTTGGGGGCTGGCTCCCCAAGAGATGCGTCCCGCTGCTCTAGTGATGAATATAGTGGTCACCTGCTGGCTGCTGTATCGCTTTCAACCCTACAAACTTATGCCCCAGCGACTGTTCTGGCCGCTGGTGATGGCCTCCACACCGGCAGCTTTTGTCGGTGGCTTGTGGGTCATTGATGTTCTCAGTTATCGTTTGCTGGTGGGCCTGCTGCTTGGCTTGGCTGCAATACGCATGCTTTTCAGTAATAAAGCCAATCAACAAATTCAGTTGCCGGGACTGTGGTTAGTGTTGGTGGTTGGTGTGCTGCTAGGCTTCTCCGCAGGCTTAACCGGTATTGGTGGCGGAGTGTTTTTAAGCCCGATATTGCTGATTTTTGGTTGGTGTACTGTGCGTCAAAGCACCGCCGTCGCCGCTGGTTTTATTCTGCTTAACTCTATCGCTGGACTGGCGGGCTATGTTGTCAGCGCTCAACCCTGGCCTCTGGGCACCGGTTGGTTGATGCTTGCAGCCTTTGTCGGTTGCCTGCTTGGGGCGGAATTGGCATCTCATCGCGCCAGCTCCAATGCCTTGCGCAAATTGCTTGCTGGGGTGTTGATTATTGCCGCAGTCAAGATGGTCTACAGCGCCTTTTAAGCGTCTCTTAATGCTCTCTGTAAGCCTCTCTATAAGCTTCTCTGTAATCCTCTCTGCAAGCTTGCTTAGATACTCTTTGACTAGTGGAACTAGTAGTTGAGTATGTAATTCTTCTGCCAAGTATAATTATTCACTTTAGGTTATCATGAGCACTCTTTACGCTGTCATCTTAGGCGTAGTCGAAGGATCTCCTGCCGAATGGTTGAGGTCCTTCCACTGCGGTCGGGATGACATGATGTTGTTGGGTCGAAATTACGCATCAGTTTGTCACCTCGAACGAGTGAGAAAGATCTCTTGTGATACACCAAATAATACCTGGAATGTGATGAATTCAGTTGCCGATAACAAAATAATCTCGCCTTTTTCCAAAGGCCGCCAGCACCAACTTAAGTTTCAGTCGATTCTGTCTGAAGCGGCGCAGCTGTTTAACTGGCAGGGTTCCCGGGCGACGACACTGGTGGATATTGCCGGCAGTCTGAAGCTGACCAAAACCTGTGTTTATTACTACGTAAAAACCAAAGAAGATTTGGTCTATCAATGTTATGTCTCAAGTTGCGATATGTGGTTGCAGAGGGCACGTCAAGCGAACAGCTTGGACGTCAACGGCGTTGAAAAAATTGTTGCGATGGTGCGCGGGCACTTTAACCAGTACATCGACACCCTTAATGGTGAGGCTCCACACTTTGCCATGCTCACCGAGGTCTCTTCCCTAGATAAGCAACACGCTGAGGACATCGATCGTCGTTGGACTGAGATTTTTAATCTCTGTTGCGAAATGGTTGAGCAGGGCATGGCGCAAAATGTTATCGAGAAGCAGGACTCAGCGATTGTCAGTTCGGCGATTTTCTCTATTCTACAATGGTTTCCGGTGTGGCTTAATCGCGCTCATGCAGCGAATCCACAGCCGGTGGTTGATGCAGTGTTAGATGTTCTGCTCAATGGGCTGGCTGCTCAGCGCCATCAGTTTACCGAGATTGATTTCCCCGACCTGCGCTATCTGGCCTTGGACAGTTTTGACCGCGATGTGCAGAACCGTATGAAGCGCGAGGCGTTTTATCGAGTGGGTTCAATCTTCTTTAACCAGAAGGGTTATAAGGGCACCTCGCTGGATGAGATTGCCAGTTCTCTGGAAGTCACCAAAGGCGCTTTTTACTACCATATTAAAAATAAAGAAGAGCTGCTCTATCAGTGTTTTAACCGCACCCTAGATGTTGAGAGTTTGTTGTTGGACAAGGCTGGTCGTGTTCAGGGCAGCGGTGTAGAAAAGCTCGAAGTGGCGCTGCGCTATCTATTTAATGTGCAGTTTTCGGAAGAGGGGCCGCTGATCCGTTATCGCGCGCTGCCCTCTCTGGATGAAGGGCACCGCAAACAAATTCTTAAAGCCACCAGTGCCAATAGTCAGCAGTTAGGGGCTTATATTAGGCAGGGCTTGGAAGATAAAACCCTGCGAGACACGGATTCTAGTGTTGCGCAATATATGCTATCGGGTGCTGTTGAGGCGAGTCCTGATTTGGTCAACAAGGTTACTGATGTCGACAGTAGGGCGTTGTCGGCGGCTTATTTTCAGTTGTTTATGAATGGCTTGGCTTCGGGCGGGGCTGAATAAGCGCTGCCTCCGCTGAGCATCGGGTGATGCTTTAGTCTGCTAGGCACCACTTGGCTCTGATATTTTGAGTTCAGTCAAAGGATCGCCCAAGAGCTGATTAATCTGCTCGCGATCTAGGGATTCGTGCTCCAGTAGTGCATCGATTAATTGTTGTAACTTGTCTCTGTGGCTGCTCAGCAGTTGTGTCATCTTGGTCTCGGCTTGGCACAGTAATCCGCGTACTTCTGTATCGATAAGTTCAGCCGTTGCTTCGCTGAATTCTTTCGGTTCGCTGAGTTCCATACCCAAAAACGGATGTGCCTCGCCAGAGCGGTAACCCACAGGTCCCAGTGCTTCACTCATACCCCAATTCATCACCATATGTCGTGCCAACTGAGTCGCTTGCTGTAAATCATCAGCTGCGCCCGAGCTGCTGGACTTGAATAGCTGTTTTTCCGCGCCGCGTCCAGCGAGCAAAATGATCAGTCTATCGTGCAGATAGTCCTCCACCAGATTATGTCGTTCTTCCTCTGACATTTGTTCGGTCATACCCAGTGCTCGACCGTGGGGAATAATTGTCACCCGTTGCAGGGGATCACTGTGTTCAGTGTAAAACGCGGCCAAGGCATGGCCTGCTTCATGGCAAGCAATGCGCCGGCGCTCACTGGCGACTATAAGATCTTTGCGCTCTGCACCCATCACCACGCGATCGCGGGCATAGTCAAAGTCGCTGTTATCCAGCTGTTGTTTGTTCTTTCGCGCGGCATGCAACGCCGCCTCATTGACCAGGTTTTCGATATCCGCGCCGGAGAATCCTATGGTGCTGGCCGCGACCTTATCGAGATCCACATCCTCGAGCAGCGGTGTGGCGCGCGTGTGGACTCGGAGAATATCTCGGCGCGCCTGCTTTTGCGGTAGTTCAAGAACAATTTTTCGGTCAAAGCGTCCGGGTCTCAGCAGGGCGGGATCCAATACATCTGGGCGGTTGGTTGCGGCGAGCACAACCACTGCTTCGTCGGCGCTAAAGCCATCCATCTCAGCCAGTACCTGATTGAGTGTCTGCTCGCGCTCGTCGTTGCCGCCACCCATGCCGGTGCCGCGCACGCGACCTACGGAGTCAATCTCGTCAATAAAAATTAGCGCCGGTGCTTCACTGCGCGCCTGTTTAAACATGTCGCGCACTCGCGAGGCGCCGACCCCTACGTACATCTCAATAAACTCTGAACCGCTGATGGAGTAGAAGGGTACGCCGGCTTCGACGGCGGTGGCTCGTGCAAGCAGAGTTTTACCGGTGCCAGGCGGACCCATCATTAAAATACCTTTGGGCATTTTGGCCCCTAGGGCGCGAAATTTTTCCGGTGTTTTCAGGTAGTCGATGATTTCCTGCAGCTCTTGTTTTGCGCTCTCGAGTCCCGCTACGCTCTCATAGCCGGCCCCGGATTTTTGTTTGTCAAAGCGACGCGCCCGGGATTGAGTAAAGTTAAATGGGCTGCCTGATCCTGTCATACGACTGCGCAACATACGGCTGCTGACGACAAAAAAGACAATAATCAGCAGCCAGGGCAGCACTCCGATAAGCAGTTTTAGCCAGTTGGGAGTTTGGTTGGACTTGATGTCGATGGCGACATGATTAGCAATGAAAATATCGAGCACCTGGTGGTCGATAAACTCGGGCAGGGTTGTCGAAACATCATAGCCACTAGTGGCGCCGGTGCTGCGGCCGAGTAACTCCAACCCACGGATTTCTACCTCTGTGATCTGGCCGCTCTCGACTTGGTTAAGCATTTCTGAGTAGCTGATTGTCTTAATCGAGGCTGTATCTGGATTGGCAGTAAAAAAATAGAGACTAGTGATAATCATTACCAGCAGCCACATAAGGTATTCGTAACGTCCGAACAGCAAAGGCTGATCCGGTGGTGGGGATTGCGGATTATCCTGATTGCTATTATCGGTGTTGGACATATGTATCGGGTATCTTGAGGTGAAGATTGGCCAGAGGTGGCATCGCTAATGTAAGGGCGGTAGTTAATTCTTTAGTCAGTAAATTGGGAATATTCAACTTTTTGCTGATATGGGAAGTCGGCTGGGTGGTCGTCGAGGGTATGTATGACAAAACTATGCTGCCTGTAGTTGAGTTTTGTGTTTGCTGGTAGAGGGGTGGATTGACTGCAAAACACCCTATGGGGTGTTTGCACCCTTCGGGCTCACCGCGTTGCGGCTCGGTCCAAACTTGCTGGAGCAAGTTAGTCGAACCGGGTGGTTCTCATCCCCCGTCGTGGGCCATATACAAAAAAACCCCACTGCGTGCAGTGGGGTTTTTTGTATATGGTGCACTCGGGTGGATTCGAACCACCGACCGCCCGGTTCGTAGCCGGGTACTCTATCCAGCTGAGCTACGAGTGCTTTACTGTCTCCTTTCAGAGGCCGCGTACTATAGGGGGGCGGGGCGGTGGTGTCAACAATCCTTGGGTGCTTTTAAGGGGTTTTTTTGTGCCCTTTTTTAGCTCTGGGGAATTGCTAACTGCATGGTTTCTTTGAGCTCTTCCATGACCACATAGCTGGTTGATTCTTGTACAGCAGGAAGCTTGAGTATGCGGCTGCCAAGCAGTTCTCTATAGGCGGCCATATCGGCGACTCGGGCTTTGAGTAGATAGTCGTAGTTGCCCGAAACCAGATAACAGCTCTGTACGTCCTCTAGGTCCATCACTGATCGATGGAACTCTTCAAAGTTCTCCTGCGAGGTGTGGTTGAGACGGATTTGCACAAATACCACCAGTCCGGCGTTCAATAGCTCGGGGTTGAGCTTGGCGGTGTAGCCTTGGATGTAACCACTGCGCTCTAGGCGTTTTACCCGCTCTATGCAGGGCGTGACGGAGAGGCCGACTTCTTTGGAGAGGTCGGTGTAGCTGATGCGGCCGTCGCGCTGCAGGATACGCAAGATATTGCGGTCGATTTTGCTGAGCTTCTTTGATGCGCTATTTTCGCTATTAGCCATGAGTTAATATTTCCTGTTTAAAATCACTTACTAGGAAAATATTCTATATTAATCCCTATAAAAGTAATAAATATTTTTAAAGAAAACTAAAATAATAGGAATAAATAATAAAGCCAAATATGGGTATATGAGGCTTATTTTGACTTTTCCTGTGGATTAGAGGGCTTGAGCTATGTTGGTAGGTGTTCCTAAAGAGATTAAAAACAATGAGTACCGCGTGGGTCTGACACCCTCGTCGGTTGTGGAGTTGGTGGCTCGCGGTCATCGCGTTATGGTTGAGACTCAGGCCGGTGCAGGGATTGATTTTAGCGATGATGAATACCGCGCAGCGGGTGCTGAGATGGCATCCACTGCGGCGGAGATTTTTGCCGCGGCGGATATGATCGTTAAGGTTAAGGAGCCACAGCCTGTCGAGTGTGCCATGTTGCGCGATGGCCAGATTCTCTACACCTATTTGCATTTAGCGCCAGATCCTGAGCAGACTAAATTATTGGTCGAGTCTGGGGCGACCTGTATTGCCTATGAAACAGTTACCGATAACCACGGCGGCTTGCCGTTGCTGGCGCCTATGTCTGAGGTGGCGGGGCGCATGTCGGTGCAGGCGGGGGCTTACCATTTGGAGAAGGCGCAGGGTGGCCGTGGAGTGTTGCTGGGCGGCGTTCCCGGTGTGGCGCCGGCAAAGGTGCTGGTGATTGGCGGCGGTGTGGTCGGCGACAATGCGGCGGCGATTGCAGTGGGTATGGGGGCTGACGTGACGATTCTCGATCGCTCTATTGCGCGCTTGCGTGAGTTGGATGCGAAGTATGAAGGGCGCGCCCACTGTGTTTATTCGACTATGGCGACGATTGAAGAGTATGCCCTGGATGCGGATCTGGTGATTGGTGCGGTGTTGATTCCGGGGGCGGCGGCGCCGAAGTTATTGAGCCGCGATATTATCAGCCGTATGAAGAAGGGTGCGGTGGTGGTGGATGTGGCGATCGATCAGGGCGGTTGTTTTGAGACCTCTCGTGCCACGACTCATCAGCAGCCAACCTATGTGGTCGATGATGTGGTGCATTACTGTGTCGCCAATATGCCTGGCGGTGTGGCGCGGACGGCGACCATGGCGTTGAATAACGCGACCTTACCCTATGCCTTGGCGCTGGCTGATGATCCGGTAAATGCCCTGTTTCTGGATAAGAATTTGCAGAATGGTCTAAACGTGCACAAGGGACATGTGACCTATAAGGCAGTGGCAGATGCGCTGGGTTATAGCTATCTGCCTGCGGATGAGGCGTTGAAGGTTTAGCCTTTAAAGCTTGGTAAGAAAAAGACTAAGGAGAGAAAAGGCTACTTGCTAAGCCTGATCCACAGGTGTTCGGCTCTGGCCAGCACCTCGCCTTCTGCAGTACAGAGGGCCGCGGCGGAATAATGTTTGCGGCCATCTATAGAACGTTTCCAGGCATAGACTATTAATGGCTTATCGGCGGGCACGGGCTTGTCGATGCTGGCGGTCATTTCGCCGAGTAGGCAGATGGCGTTGGGGTCCACTGGCACCTTCAGTGCAAAGTAGCTCGGGCAGTCTAGTGCTGACCAGATAAATTCCACTTTAACTTGGCCATTGGCGTCGAGTAAATCCGCCGTTGGCTCCCAGTCACAGGCGACCATTTCCTGACCGTTTACATTACCTGTAAACAACCTTAAACCATCACCTTGCTCGCGACCTGGACCGCAGACAAAACAGTGGGGAAAGCTATGCTCGCCAAGGCCTTTGTAATTTTTTCGCGCGGCTCGGGCCTGTTCTAGACTCGGAGGTTGCGGCGGAGTCATATCCAATGACGCTGATATGGCAGTGCCGATGAGCTGTTCACCCTGCTTTAATACCCAGCTGTCATCCATCTGTTCGATGGATAATTCACTGTCCAGCGGTGGCGGCACATGCAGTCGCACCTTGCTCGGGCCGTCAATCTGTTTGCCGAGTAGGCCGCAGCTGTAGCCGCCATTGCCAGATTGGGGTGGCCCGCAGTAACGCTTGGCAATGGAGGTGATGATCATGGCGGATTCTCTGAAAAGGTAGCAAGCGGGGTCGAATTAATTAAGCTCGCTATCCTGCCAGAATTTGGTGCCTTTTACAGTAGCTTGCAGAGCTAATCCGGATTCGGTGAGTTGATACACGGTGATATTGTCAAAGGTCGCTTCGCCACCCACGGCTGCGCCTTTCTCGCTGGCCTTGGCGGCAGCGTCGGCATTGACGCCAAAGGCCCAACCATCTTCAACAAACTGGCTCAGCGCACCGCGGCTGTGAAAGACAAATACGGCGCGGAAATCTTTCAGGCCGATTCCCAGACCAAGTCCGGCTTCACCCATTTTCATAAAGGTGTTTTTGCCGTTCTTATTATCCCGCACTACGCCATGGCCGGCACCGACACTGGCAAAGATAAGATTGATATTGGCATTGCTGAAAACGGCATAGCCCTCGGCGCTGGCAATCTGTGCTTTGACGTCGGGTTTGATCTGGTAAAGATCTTGAAGCACTTGATTGCGCATATCGATAATGATTTGACGCTTTTCGATAGGCGTTTTGGTTGGGCTGTTGCTGCAGGCGCTGGTGAGCATGAGCAGAATGATACCGAGACTGATGATGAGTTTATTCATGGTGATTCCTTTTAGTGAGGCTTTTCTAATGGGCTCGCCTAATAAGAGAGCCCGAGAGTCTGCAGTAAATGTAGCACCTAATTAATAGGGTGCCTCGGCAACAAAGACGGCTCGCACAGGTGCTGGATGACCTTCGACAGTTTTGCTCGGATCATTGGGGTCCAAAAAGTCCGCCAGTGATTCAAATTTCATCCAGTCGGTGGAGCGTTGTTCTTCAATGCTGGTGGTGCTGATATCCACCATGCGCGGATTCTTTAGACCATTTTTACTCATCCAGCTAAGCAACATATCAGGAGAGGGGATAAACCAGACGTTGGGCATTTTGGCGTAGCGGTCCTGTGGCACTAATAGCTGATCTTCTGCGCCTTCTATCACTAGAGTTTCCAGCACCAGCTGACCACCGGGTTTTAACAGCTGTCGCAGTTCGCGCAGATGATCCATGGGTGAGCGGCGGTGGTAGAGAATACCCATGGAAAACACCGTATCAAAGGCGGCCATTTTTTCTGGCATATGCTCAATGCCCAGTGGCAACACATCGATGGGCAGATCATTGCCCGCAAAGCGTTTGATGGCGTAAAACTGGAAGACAAATTTTGCCGAGGGGTCGATGCCAATGACACGCTCGGCGTCAGCGCCGAGCATGCGCCAGCAGTGATAGCCATTGCCGCAGCCGACATCGAGAATAGTGCGACCCTTTAAAGGTGCCAGATGGGGCAGCACGCGGTCCCACTTCCAATCTGAACGCCATTCGGTGTCCAGGTGCATGCCGAATAAATTGTACGGTCCTTTGCGCCAGGGGTGCAGGCCCATCAGGGTGGCTTGCAGGGCCAGACGTCGGTGTTTATCCATCAGGCTGAGATCGCCGATCTGCACGCCATTGCTAAAGTCGGTAAACAACGGATCGATGTCCGGCAGGCGTCTGAGGGTTTCTTCCCACTCGGGCATATCGCCCCAGCGTTCGGGACGCAGTTGCTGGGCAACCAGTTCGGGCAGGTCTTGGCTCCATTGGCTGAGTTCGGACTCTTCGAGCCAAGAGAACAGGGGGCCATAATCGAGTGTTGTTGGAATCATGCGGATACCTAAAATTTTAGTGGTAAATTATAAGGTATTTCCGCTATGGTTTGACGCTTAGTAAACAAATAGTAACTAGAGTTTTTATACCCATGGACAGCAACACATTAGAACAGCGATTTGAGCAGCTTGAAGAGAAGCTGGCGTACCAGGAAATGACCAATGCCGAGTTAAGTGAAGAGATCTTTCGTCAGCAGAAAGAGATCGATACCCTGACCCTGGCGCACCAATCCATGGTCCAGCGTATGGAGGCCCTTCAGGATGTGGCTGCCGAGGGCGATGGCTCCCAGAACGAGAAGCCACCGCATTATTAATGCCATCTAATGCCAACTAATGCTATCTAATACCATCGAGTCGCAATTCATCAGAATTAACCGCTACGATGGTGTAATCTAAGGTCCATACAAGACAGTTCGGTAAACACCGACAATCATAAAAATAACAATCAATTCCATAGGGGAACCCCATGACTATTCCACAACTGAGTGCAGAGAATAAAACTGCCATTGATGCTTCATTTGAGGCTCATAAGGCCTATGCTCTCAAGCTGCGCAAGTCCACCTGTGCTCAGCGCCTCGAAGTGCTGGCGCGCTTTGAGAAGGCCTTTAAAGGTTCCTACGATAAGATCTACGCTTCGGCCCTAGCGGATTTTGGCAAGCCAGGTGCGGAAGTGGATATTGCTGAGATTATGATTGTGTTGTCCGAGCTCGCACATATCCGCAAAAAACTGAAAAAGTGGATGAAGCCAGTCTCTGTGCGTCCGTCGATGACCATGCTTGGCACCTCCTCAAAGATTGTTACCGAGCCGAAGGGCACTAGCCTAGTGATCTCCCCTTGGAACTACCCATTCAATCTGACCTTTGGTCCGATGATGTCGGCGATTGCCGCCGGTTGTACCGTGATTATCAAACCCTCTGAAATGACGCCGCATATGTCTAAGGTAATTGCTGAGATTGTTGAAGAGGCATTTCGTCCTGAAGAGGTTAGCCTGTTTCAGGGTGAGGCCGAGGTCTCTAGCTATTTAACCAGTCTGCCCTTTGACCATATCTTCTTTACCGGCAGCCCTGCAGTGGGTAAACACGTCATGGCTGCGGCAGCTAAAAATCTCACTTCAGTGACTCTGGAGCTGGGTGGCAAGAGCCCGGTGATTGTCGATAAGAGCGCTGATCTGATGAAAACCGCGCGCAGTGTTTCCTGGGGCAAATTTACTAACAATGGCCAGACCTGTATCGCGCCGGACTATCTGTTTGTTCACGAAAGCATTAAAGAAGAGCTGATGGTTGAGCTTAAGGCCAGCATGGCGGCACAGTACGGCGAGGGCGATGCTGCCAAAGCCAATGGCGATTACTGCCAGGTGGTCAACCAAGGCCATCAAGGGCGTATTTCTGGACTCTTATCGGATGCCTTGGCCGGTGGTGCTAAGTTGATCACTGGTGGTCAGACCGATGACGCCGAGCGCTTTATTGCACCCACTCTAATTGAGGGTATGGCGGCTGACTCACGGATTATGAATGAGGAGATTTTTGGCCCAGTACTGCCGATTATGACCTTTAGCGATCTCGATGAAGTGATTGGCTATATCAATGATAAGCCGAAGCCATTGGCGCTGTACTTTTTCGGTCGCGACAAAGCGGCGATCAATAAGGTACTGGAAGAAACCAGTGCCGGTGATACCTGTATCAACCAGGTGGTGATGCATTTTGTACATCCCAACTTACCCTTTGGCGGTGTCAACAATAGTGGCATTGGCAAGTCTGGTGGCGAGTGGGGCTACAAGGCATTTTCCCATGAGCGCAGCGTCTTGCAAGACAAGTGGGCCAGCGGTCATATGATGCACCCTCCCTACACCCCTAAGGTACGCAAGTTGATCAAGACGATTACTGGTTTGGTCAGTCGCTAGGCACTTATTTACAAGCTTCTTACTAATAGCTGCTATTTAATTTGTACTATTTAATTTGTACTATTTAATTTGTACTACTTAATAGCGACTAAAGAGGCAAAGTTAAAGCATTGAAACCAAGGGCTTGCGGAGTTAAATCCGCAGGCCTTTATTCTATTGATATGGGTCTCAAGGGTTTCTGGAAGGAGGAAGTTTTCTAGGGAATCACGCTTCTGACTGATCTCCAAATCACTATAACCCTGAGCACTTTTAAACTGATGATGCAGTTCCGACAGTAGTTGGTTTAAGGATTCGGGTTCAAATAACAACTTCTCAGAAATCACCAGACAGCCGCCTGGATTAAGGCCGGCATAGATTTTTTCCAACAGCGCCTGACGCTTTTCAATGGCAATAAACTGCAGGGTGAAGTTCATCACCACCAGGGATGCATTGCTGATCTCAATATCACAGATGTCCGCTTCCACCAGCTCGATTGTGGCTTGCGTTTGACCTTGCTTCAAAAGCGTCTCGCAGCGAGTCAGCATGGCTGCAGAATTATCCACCGCTACTATGCTGACACCGGGCTGCTTGATTTGCTGAGCAATGGCCAGGGATGAAGCACCCAGAGAGCAGCCCAGGTCATAGCAGTTGCTGTCGGGCTGCACAAAGCGCGCCGCCAGTTCACCACAGAGATTAATAATCGTCTGATAGCCGGGCACCGAGCGCTGAATCATATCCGGAAAGACATCCACCACCGCCTCGTCAAAGGCGAAGCGGGGGACATTGCCCAGTGGGCTGGCAAATAAATTATCCTGTTTGGGTTTGTCAGTCATCAGTTCTTAAACCGCAATAATATCCAGACCGGTTTTAGCCGCCAGTTCGGTATTGGTAATCACCGCAGTCTGAGCTACCTCAGGGCGCAGGTACTCACTGGCAACACGTTTAAGATCCGCATCAGTCACGGCTAACACACGATTGCGAAAGTCGCTGATTGAGGCTTTGCTGCGACCATTGAGCTCGCCGTGGAATGACTGCATGGCTTCACCAGCAGGGGAGGCGGGTTTATCCATGCTTCCAATCACACCCAAAATGGCTTCTTCGACGCTATCGCCGCCCAGGGGTTTGTCCATCAGCCATTTAATCGAGTCATCGAAGTCGGTCAATGTGCCTTCAATGCGCGGATCGCGATAGGAGTAAAAACGGAATGCGCCGGACTGGTTGTCCTGTGATGCGCCACCACCGTAAGCACCGCCCTGTTCGCGAATGGTGCGGTGCAGATAGCCATTGCGCAGCACGCCACCCAGTACTGTGAGGGCCGCTGAATCCACATGACTTGAAGGCACTGTGGCATAGGCTTTGGCGCAGAAGCTAACTTGGGTATTGGCGGTCCAGCAGTGATTAACCGGCTGCAGGTCTGGTTGGTAGTCGATCAGGTTTGTCGCCAATGCCGCCACTTTGGAGTCAGCGCCAAAGGTATGGTTAATGCTCTGCTTAAAGCCATCCAAGCGGTGTTCTTCGGCGACCAGTAAATACTCTCGCGGTTGCTGCAATACCAGCTGATGAATTTCTTCAAGCTGGGCTGCCAGAGACTCTAGGCCGGCTTGAGATTCTAGGCTCTTATCCAGTGCTTTGATCTGCGCTAGGCCGCTCATGCCACCCCAGCGTTGGTTTAAATAGGCGTTGGCTGAGAGGCCGCTGGCTGCTGCGGTCATCGCCAATACATGACCGCTGCCCACTATGGATGACTCGCGGTGAGTGCGGATTTGTGAGACCAGTTCGCGCAGTCGCGAGAGCTCATCGAAGCGGGTGTTTTGCATCGACTCATGCATTAGGTCGCTCATGGCACTTTGATTGCGGGCCAGACCTTTGGCGGAGAAACTAATATTGCCGTGGAGCTGATCCAGGCGATCTTTATCACTGCGCACCGATGCGGAGGCGGAATAGGCGCCCACCACACTGGAGTGCCACAGCTGAGTCGCCTGATAGTCTCTGTCACCGACACCCATTTCGGTTACGCAGGTGCTGTAGAGGGGCAGTAGATCCATTTGCTGCTGAGTTAAAGCGGGCATCGGCATAATGATCTGCTGATAGGCGAGGCCATTGGTGCCGGCGCTGTAGCTTGTCAAAGGCAGTGGTGAATTGTCGACACTGTGGCGCTCGGCATAGGCAATATCGACCGGCACATCTTCGATGCCAACCTTGGGCAGAATATCCAGGCATTCTTCCATTTCCTGACGCGTTTTAAGGGCTGCGGCGCTGTCGACTATGGCCTGCTTTTCGCTATCGCTAAGCTTGGCTTGAATGGCGGCCAGCTGATCTTTCTCAGCCTGATCTTTGCGGTTGGCCAGCTGGTGATCGGGCTTCATTACCAGACGAATACGGTGCTGGTTGTTGATCAGCAGATCCCGGGCCAGTGACTTAATAAACTCGGGATCTTGAATCTGCTGCTGGAGCTTTTCTAAAACCGGATCCAGGTTTAACAGATCCACCGGATCACCGCGATGGGTGGCGCTGGTCAGTGAGGTAAGAATCAGATTGAGACCGTAGGGATAGCCGCCGCCGGAGACTTCGCGCTGACCCAGTTCCAGCTGATGCAGACTGGCAGCCACCTGTTCTAGGGGCAGTCCATTGTCGGCAACATCCTGCAGCACATCGAGAATCAGTTTTTCGACTGCATCAGCCTGCTCTGGGTTGGAGCCTTCGACACCACAGGCAAAACACAGCTCTTTCTGGGAGTCTTCGAGCCCGCACATGGGTGAGGGAGAGGTGCCCAAGTCCGTGGTTTCCAATGCTTTTAATAGCGGCGAGCCGCTATTGTCGAGCAGCACGCTGGCCAAGAGGCGCGCTTCCATAGTGGCTTCTAAGTCGGTTGAATCACCCAATAGCCAAGACAGTACGATATGAGTGTGGTCCTCCAATGGCTCTTGCTCATCGGCAGCATAGAACTCTTCAAAATACTGCGGTGTGCTGTAACGCTGCTCGTCGGTGACGGCAATATGACAGTCGAGTTTTTCAAAGCGGCTGAGGGCGTTGGTTTCAAAGGTCGCCTGATGTTCCGCGGCAGCTATGTCACCAAAGGTAATAAAAATCGCATTGCTCGGGTGATAGTGAGTCTTGTAGAAAGCTTTAAATTGATCGTATGTGAGGTCCGGAATATCTGCTGGCTCGCCGCCACTGTTGTAGTGGTAGGTGCTGGTGGGATAGAGGTGCTTGCTCATGGTCTGCCAGAGGGTCGAGTTAATCGAACTCATGGCGCCCTTCATTTCGTTGAATACGACACCTTTATAGGTCAGCTCAGAGCTGGCGTCAGCGGCATCGGCAAACTCCAGACGGTGGCCTTCCTGGGCAAAATCCAAGGGATCTAGACGGGCAAAAAATACCGAATCCAGATACACGTCGAGGAGATTGTTAAAGTCTTTTTTGTTCTGACTGGCAAAGGGGTAAGCGGTCCAATCGGAACTGGTAAAGGCGTTCATAAAGGTATTCAGTGAGCGCCGGATCATCATAAAGAAGGGGTCGCGTACCGGATATTTCTCGCTGCCACAGAGCGCGGTGTGCTCGAGTATGTGGGCCACACCGGTGGAGTCCATAGGCACCGTGCGCAGAGCGACGAGGAATACATTCTCTTTATTGTCGGCGGCAAGGTGAATATGTTGTGCGCCGGTAACCCGGTGGCGATATTCCTGGTAGCAGACATTAAGGGAAGGTATCTCTTGCTCGCGCAAAAGCTCAAACGCTGGGTGATGGATCATAGGGATTGTTGCTCTGTGATATGGGAAAATTTGATCGAGCTGCATTCTACTGCATGTGAGGGGTGGGGGGAATGCCGCCGATCACTAGTCGCGTGCTTTAGTGGTTCGCTTGCGGTACTCAATAGGTGTGGTTCCCTCCCAGCGTTTAAACGCACGGTAAAAGGTACTGGGTTCAGAGAAACCAGTGAGATAGACAATTTCGCTGATCTCCTCGTCGGTTCGCGACAGCAGGCGCTTGGCCAACGAGCGGCGATGGTCATTCAGCAGCCGCTGAAAACTGGTGTCTGCGGTATTGAGCTGGTGCCTGAGATTGCGCGGTGTGATCTCAAGCTGCTCGGCAACCCGCTCCAATGTCACTTCCGCACTTTCCAATAGGGCGGCAATCTGAGTGCGCACCAGACGGACAAAATCCTGCTGCTGCAGTCGCGCCAGGTGCTGGTCGGCGGCCTTGACATGTAAGTTGAGTAACTCGGGCTCCCCATTGAGTGAACGATAGTTAAGAATCTCGGGGGCAAAATAGAGTTGAAACGACGGCGCATTAAATTCCACCTCACATTGAAATATTCTTTGATACTCGGCTAGATCCGTATTGGGGGGATGATTAAAGACAATTTTTTCCGCTTTAAAGGCGCCGTCGGTAACTGCTTGAAAGGATTTAATCAGCCCCAGCACCATGGCTTCTGCCAAGTGCGAGGTGGCGTATTGGTGCTCGGTAAAATAGCTGGTCAGGCAGGGCCTTGGCTGTTCACTGAGCTGGCCATGGAGGGCATCACTGATCAGGCGCTGATAGTCGATAACTCGGCGCAGACCATCGCCAAAGGTGGCGCTGCTGAGAAACAGATACTCAAGTATCTGACCTTTGTATATGGGCATTTTTTCGCCTAGGTGCAAACCTATGCAGGGGTCGCCGGAAAGCTCAACCGCGGCTTTCCAGAAATGCGGCTGGGCCGAGAACTGGGTGCGCAGATTGGTTTGGTAGAGTTGCGCTGGATCCAGTCCGCTGCGGCGCAGCACAGCGTCGCCATCGACACCGAGATTGGCTAAACCTTGATAGGCCAGTCTGACTAAAGTTCCCGCATCGGTTAAACCTGACATACACTTACCTAAAGACTCGAAGACACTGTCGAAAGCCGATATCATACACGATTGGCCGAAATGACAATATAGAGTTTTTTTACTGCCAATGATTACCAGGGAGGTTTCAAGCAGAATGCCTAAGATGAATGCTAATAATACTCAATCAGATCAATCTCATAGCCGCACTTCAAGTGCTGTCCTGTCGCCTATTGTGCTCGACCAGCTGCCGAATATGCCTTCGCTGTTAGGGCGTGCGGCGTTTAAGTCTGGCCACTATCGGCTCGGCGATACGCTGCCGGCCCTGAGTACAGAGATTAATCATCTGCGCATCCGCGAGACGGACCTGCGCGCTTATCGGACGCTCTGCGGCTTTTCGAATGACGCAGTACTGCCGGCAACCTATCTGCATATGCTGTCGTTTCCCCTGTCGCTAAATCTGCTGATCCAGCAGGATTTTCCCATGAAAGCCATGGGCCAGGTGCATCTGCGCAACCAGATCTCGGTGCTCGACGAGTTTGATCTGCGTGCGCCGATCAGGATGAAAGCCACGATTGGCAGCAGTGAGCTGACTAGTCGCGGTGTTGAATGGGACATAGATGTTACCGCTGTGGTGGACAATGAGCTGGTCTGGTCGAGCACTTCAACCTATTTAAATCGCTGCAAGACCGGCGTGCACGCGGTGCGACAGAAAGACGTCATACCCCAGGGCAACCCTCAAGATTGGACCGTTGAGGCTGATATAGGTCGTCGTTATGCCAGAGTTTCGGCTGACTACAATCCTATTCATCTGTCGGATATCACCGCGAGATTATTTGGTTTCAAACAGGCGATTGCCCACGGTATGTGGTCGAAAGCGCGCTGTTTAGCCGCACTTGAAGAAAAATTGCCGAATTCCGGTTACAGTGTCGACGTTGCATTTCATCGGCCATTATTTCTGCCCGCTGAGGTAGCTTTTAATAGCTGCGTAAATCATCAGGGTGAGAGCTTCTCATTACAAAATAAAAACAGTGGAGTCCTCCACTTGCTAGGCCAAATTTCATAGGAGAGTAGTAAATGCCTGATTACAAAGTCCCGGTAAATGATTACCTATTTCTGTTCAATAATGTTCTCGATATGCAGAGCAAATATACCAATGTGAACGGCGGAGACGAAGCCACCACAGATATGGTTGAGGCGATCTTTACTGAAGCGGCCAAGTTCTGTGAAAACGAATTGGCTCCAATCTATCAGAGCGGCGACGTTGGCTGTACTTGGGACGATGGTGTGGTAACTACCCCTGCAGGCTTTAAAGAGGCCTACCAGAAGTTTATTGAAGCCGGTTGGACTACCTTGACCGGCAGTCCAGAAGTAGGCGGCCAAGGCCTGCCATCTTCAATTGGTATTGCGGTCAATGAAATGATGACCACCGCTAACTGGGCCTGGGCCATGTATCCGGGTCTCAGTGAAGGTGCGGTTGCGACGCTGGAAACCAGCGGTACAGAGCAGCAGAAGAAAGACTATCTCGGCAAGCTGGTCAGCGGCGTCTGGAGTGGCACCATGTGTCTCACCGAACCCCATTGTGGTACTGATCTTGGCTTGATGAAAAGCAAGGCCGTACCCAACGATGACGGCAGCTATAAGGTTAACGGCACCAAGATCTTTATCAGTGCTGGCGAGCACGATCTGACTGAAAATATTGTCCACATTGTGTTGGCCAAACTGCCGGATGCTCCGAGCGGCACCAAAGGTCTGTCGCTGTTTATTATTCCTAAGTTTTTGGTTGCTGAAGACGGTTCTGCAGGGGAGCGCAATGGCGTTCGCTGTGGCTCTATTGAGCACAAGATGGGTATTCACGGAAACGGTACTGCGGTACTTAACTTCGACGATGCCAAAGGCTTTTTGATCGGCGGCCCACACCAGGGTCTGGCGTCGATGTTCACCTACATGAATGTGGCGCGTATCGGCACAGCCAGTCAGGGTGCTGCAGCAGCTGAGCGCTCCTATCAGGGCGCGGCGAAATACGCTCGCGAGCGTCTGGCGATGCGGTCTATATCCGGTATCAAGAATCCGGACGGCCCGGCCGATGCCATTATCGAGCATCCAGATGTACGCCGTATGTTACTGACTCAGCGTGTGATAGCTGAAGGCGGTCGTGCCATGGTGACTTACGCAAGCCAGTTCGCCGATATCTATCGCGGCGGCAAAACCCAGCAGGAACGGGATGCTGCAGAAATTCGATTGGGCTTCTGTACACCGATTTTGAAAGGCTTTATTACCGAGCTGGGTGTTGAAGCAGCCAACCATGGTGTCCAGGTATTTGGCGGCCACGGCTATATCAAAGAGTGGGGCATGGAGCAGATTCTTCGCGACAGCCGCATTGCCACATTGTATGAGGGCACTACCGGTATTCAGGCGCTGGATCTGGTCGGCCGCAAAGTGTTGATGGACAAATTCAAGCAGCTCAATGTCTTTACTGGCGAAATGCTCAGCTTTGCCGGACAGTTTTTGCCCTGGAAGAAATCACCCCAGGCCAAGCAGATGCGCAAGCAGGCTTGGAGCATTACTAAACTGGCGATTAAGTGGCGCTATCTGGCTTACCGCATGGCTATGCGGGCGAAAAAGAACCCGGACAATGTCGGTGCCTCATCGGTGGATTTCCTAATGTACTCCGGTTATACCTATATGGCCTTTATGTGGGCGCAGATGAGTTTCGCTGCACACAAGCAGCTGGCAGCCGGTGAGGGGGATAAGAACTTCCTCGAATCCAAGTTGCACACGGCAGAGTTTTTCTTTGAGCGTATTTTGCCCCGTGCCGATGCCCATGCCAAAACCCTGAGTGCCAATCTTGAAAGCCTGATGGCTATGCCAACGAGCTACTTCGAGTAAAGCTTGCGGCTGAAGAAATAGTTTAAGAACCCTGCAGTTTGCGCTGTGGGGTTTTTTTACGCCTGAAGTGATTAGGCCACAGGCGACTGAAATGAGTGACAGCACAAAGTAGCATTGTTACAGTCCGGCGCAGACAAATTAGACACAGGAAGAGAGAATGGAATTTGCAGATGTGGTTAAGGCGCGACACTCCTACCGAGGGTTTTTACCCAAGGCTGTTGATGAGAAAACCCTGAAGGACGTTTTTGAACTGGCCAACTGGGCGCCGTCGAACTGTAATGTTCAGCCTTGGCATGTACATGTTTTATCTGGGGACGCCTGCGATAACATGCGTGAGAAGATGAAAGCGGCAGCGGTGAAAGAACCCAGCGGCAATCCGGATTTCCCCTGGCAGGGAAAATTTAGCGGCGACTATCGTGAACGCCAGATCTGCTCGGCATTGGGACTCTGGGAACATCAGGGTGTCACCCGCGAAGATCGTGAAAAGCGCGCCTGGTCGTGGATGCGCAACTTTGAGTTCTTCGATGCACCGCATATTGCGTTTATCTTTGTTACCGATGAGTTTCCGGAGCTGGTGCGTCTGGCGGGGGACACGGGTATGTATGCCCAGACTCTGATGCTGGCGCTGGAGAATGCCGGTCTGGGTTCTTGCCCGCAGACCTCAGTGAGCTGCTATCCCGATCTGGTCCGTGAAGAGCTGGGTATCGAGAGTCAGTTTAAATTGTTGATGGGTCTTTCCTTTGGCTATGTGGATCATTCAGATAGCGCCAATAACTTGCGTACTGATCGCGCAGCTTTAGAGCAGTCTACGACCTTTCATAACTAGCTCTGCTAAGCTGATAAGCTGATAAGCTGATAAGGTGCTACGCGGGTTAGAATCAGGCCGCCTGAATACAGTTGCGGCCTGATGCTTTGGCGCGATAGAGGGCCTGATCAGCGCTTTTTAAAACCTGCTCAAATGGGTTGAGACTGCCGTTTAGATTTGCGCTGTCACTGCTGGCAACGCCAATGCTCACAGTCAGGCGCAAATTGCTTTTTCTTTTGCTGGCACCGCGGCGTGTTTCGCCCTGTTTCAACTTCGCTGGCCGATGATTTTTATCTCGAACCACCATGTCGTAGTTGGCAATCGCCTGGCGACAGGCTTCCAGTGTATCCAATACTTCTTGCTCGGTTTTACCCTTAAATAACAGGCAGAATTCCTCGCCACCATAGCGAAACGGCTTGCCTCCCTCGGCAGTTTGTTTGAGTAAACTGGCGATCACGCGCAGCGCTTGATCCCCCAGATCATGGCCGAACCGATCATTTATTTTCTTGAAATAATCCGCGTCGACCATGGCAATACTGTAGGGCCCGCGCAATGTCTTAGCCGTCTGTTGCAGGGCGCGACGATTGCCAATCTGGGTTAGGTCATCGCGATAACCAATCTGTAACAGGCTAATGGTGAGATTGATCGTCAACAGCAGCCCCATACCTGAAAACATAAATGCGGAGACGCTATTGAGCTGAATCCAGCCATAGGTGATCAGGCTCATCAGTGAACAGCCGAGTATTGAGTTGTGGATACTCTGCTGTTGATAAAGGCTTAAACCTAGGCACAGGCTAATGGCAATAAAATACAGTATCCAGCTCAGAGTTGAGAGATGGGTGCCCACTAAACCATTTAGACCGTTGCTTAGGGCGCGAGTGGCTGAGTCTAAAAAGAGTTGGTGGTTGATTGCCAATAGGCCCGCGACGACCAAGATAAGCAGTGGTGCCAGCAATATCGCCAGCAGGCCCTGTAGCTGCAGGCAGCTGCTCTGGGGTAGCAGCGCATAGGTAATCAATAGCGCCGGGCTGATTAGGGTTAACAGGTAGAAAACTTGGCCTGTAGGCTGTGAATTCAGCGGCGATTGCAGAAAGCTTTGTATTAGCCAGTAGGCACAGAGCAGGCTGATAGTGATACCGGCCTCCAGTGCATGATTACTTAACACGGCGATAAGGGCAGCCAGCCCGAGTAAAATATAGGGCAGCTGCAGCAGTAAAAAGTCTAGCTGGCTGGGGGTGCTGAGTGACTGATCGGCAACTAGGTAGCGCAATATTAAAGCGGCCACTGCGCAGACCAGCGGCAGTGTAAGACGCGCAATTGTCGATAACATAGAATCCGCTCACTGCTACTTGATGAACATTTCCCTAATAGTAGTCAATTTTTATCGCCGGTGAGCGGGATAATAGGTCCTCTAGCCACAGAGGCTAAAGGACGATCTGTAGCAGTCCCACCAGGCTAGTGCTCAATAGTACCCATCCGAGAATTTGATAGAAGCGAGCATTGCTGTGTTGCAGTAGGCGGTGATGAAATTTTTGTCCAATCACATGACCGATTCCGGCGAAGGGCAGCAGCCAGAGTGAAGCCATAAGTTGCAAGTCGACACCGGCAAGGGCAAAGGCGCAGAGCTTGATACTGACCAATACAAACCAGAGTACGAACAGCGTATTGCGGAACTCATGGGCTTGGATATGACGCATGGCGACGGCAATCACCAGCGGCCCGCCGATCAGCGAGGTGCCACTGATATAGGCGCCCAATATAAGAAAAACCGTATCGAACAGACGACTGTTGCTCTGCAGTGGCCGGCCGATAATATAGGTGATCGCATAGCCGCCAATTAACAGAAAGATAATACTGTTCATCAGGTTGCTTGGCAGAATTAACAGCCCGACCACACCGGCAAGTTTGGGGATCAGCATGATCAGTAAAGCGTAGCGAACAAAGCGCCAGTTGATCGCTTCCTGAGCTGTCTCGGAGTTTTCTCCTTGATTACTTCTGTGGGATAAAAAGAGTGTCAGAGCGGCAAAAAATAGCAGATGTATAGAGATAATCGGTAAGAAAAACAGCGGGTCATTGTGGATTAACAGCAAAAACGGAATGGTAAACAGGGCACCGCCAAAGCCGAACCCAGCACGCACAAAGCCGCTCCAGATAAACACGATGACAATCAGTGCGTACTGGTACCACTGGAAATCCAAGTTCATTTAAACGAGCGCTCTAGTGGCCGCTCTAATGACCACAACCGCCGCTGCCGTGAACATGGCCGTGGCCAACTTCGTCTTCGGTGGCAGGGCGAATACTGATAACTTCGATTTCAAAGTGCAGGTTTTTACCGGCCAAGGGATGGTTCATATCCACATCGGCATTGAATTTTCCCACCTTGATAATAGTCCCCGGCTTAACCCCATTTTCGGTGTTGACGTTAACCCCCTGACCCGCGGATAACTTACCTTCATGTTTGAGGTACTTAGTCGGGATGCGCTGCATATTATTCACATTGCGCAGACCATAGCCTTCTGCTGGGCTGACGCTAAAGGCGCGCTTTTCACCTTCCTCGGCTCCGGCAATGGCGGCTTCGAAACCGCGAATCATCTGGCGGTGGCCGTGGAGATAAACCATTGGCTCTTGGCTGTCGTAACTTTTATCGAGGATCTCGTCATTATCATCTTTGAGCTGGTAGTGGAGGGTGATAACCTGATTGTGCTTGACTGGCATTGAACTGACCTTTGGTTCAAGAATTCTGGGGCTGCAGTTTACATGAGTTGTGCTGCAGGCAACATTGGTAAGAGCTCTTAATTAGCAGCTCTTAATTCCCAGTGCTTAATTAGCAGCTCTTAATTCCCAGTTCTTAATTACGGGCTGTAAATTACCCGCTCTAATTTACAAACACTAATTTGATCAACCGAGTGAAGGAGAATGGCAGTCATGTCAGGGGCAAGTAAAGACCGTGAAACAAAAGCCGGGGGTGGCAGCCAAGATGATATCGATGAGGCTTTTGATGCGCTGTTTGGCGACCCCGTTGAACCTCTGCGCGGCAAGGGCGCGGCTTTTGTCGCCAAGTCTGCCCAGCTGACGCCGGGTGTATTGGCGCGGCGCGAGGCAGCCCAGTTAGAGGTTCATGATGAGGGTAACTTCCTCGATCCGGACAGCATTATTGAGCAGGTTGCACCCTTGGACCCTCTGGAGTTTTCCCGCCCGGGTGTGCAACACGGTGTGTATAAAAATCTGCGTATGGGCAAGTATGAGATTCAATCCCGTCTCGACCTCCACCGTCATACTGTGGAGCAGGCGCGCACGGCGCTGTGGAGTTTTGTCGACGACTGCCAGAAGCACTCGGTGCGCTGTGCACTGATTACCCACGGTAAGGGCGAGCACCTTGCGCGACCGGCTGTGCTCAAGAGCTGTGTCAATCACTGGCTAAAACAGTTTGATCAGGTGTTGGCTTTTCACTCGGCGCAGAAGTATCACGGGGGCTTGGGCGCCACCTACGTACTGATCAAAAAGAGCAGTGCTGCGCGTCAGAACACCAGTGATAATCTCGAGCAGGCGGGGCACTACAAGCCCTAAAATCTGCCCCTGAGCTAGCCATCTTCGTTGATCTTTTTCTTCCAAATAAGCGTATAGGCCCAATAATAATTAGAATACTGTTAATCACTGGGTCAACCTATGAATCTATTTATGGGTCTCGATATGCAACTTATGTTAGAGGCTGTTCCGCTACTTTTATTGATCGCTGTGGTCGCCTGGTTGGTGAGCCTGCTGATTGAGAATATCAGTATTGTCGACTACAGCTGGTCGTTGATGCTGCTGGTCAGTGCGGTCGCTTACGTCTATCAGATCGGTTTTGAAAATAGTCTTACCACGGTTAATTTAATGCTTCTACTGATGGTCGCGCTCTGGGCGCTGCGTCTCAGTGCTTTTCTAATACTGCGTGGACGCAACCGTGTGGAAGAGCGTCGCTATCAGGCTATGCGTAAAAAGCTGTCGCCTAATTTCGCCTTTAGAAGCTTAATTAATGTGTTTTTACTGCGGGCATTTTTGATCTGGATGCTCAGTTCCCTGTTTGTTGTCGCATTGAGTGGGGGGCCAAACCAAACTTGGAATCTTTGGCACAGTCTGGGTCTTGCTCTGTGGTTGATTGGCTTTGCCATGGAGACTCTAGCCGATCTGCAACTGCATCGATTTAATCAGCTCGTGGTGCGCGATTCCGCGACCCTGAGCAGCGGGCTCTGGCGTTATTCTCGCCATCCCAATTATTTCGGTGAGTGCTGTGTCTGGTGTGGTTGGGTGCTGTTTGCCATCCCAGCTGCGAGCGCCGCGACATTGCCTTGGCTTCTTGTGGCGCCAATCATTATGATAACGCTGTTATTAAAGGTTTCTGGCATTAGTCATATGGAGCGCGGTATCACTGAGCGCCGCCCCGACTATCGCCAGTATATTGAAACAACCAGTGCGTTTATTCCCTGGAAGCCAGCGCAAAAAATAGGCACAGATCTATGATTCGTAATGTCTTAATTATTCTCTTGGTGCTTTATGCGAGTCAAGTGGCGTCCCTTGAAACTGAAAAAGTGGTCAGAGTTTTGGATTTCGAGGTATTTTTAGACGACCGCGAAGTGGGTCGGCATACCTTTGAGCTGTTGGAAAAGGGCGACTCGATTCAGGTTTCATCTTCTATGTCGCT